>OCZT010000002.1_pt1 | contig 255824 bp, 275 predicted proteins | sample 1539031 | NCBI WGS metagenome assembly OCZT01 (sample SAMEA3539308, study PRJEB22396) | soil metagenome | biome: tundra; feature: field; material: soil | place: USA | collected 2010-05 | depth 0.15 m
TTGTTCTCGTTATCTTTTTATTACTTATTGGATTCTTGCCTTACCACTCTTTGGCGCCGACAGTAGTTAGTCAGCCCCTAAATACAGTTCAATATTCTTGTGACGGAGGAAAATCGATCATCGCGCAATATTTCGAAGGTACGACCACGCCACCGTCTTCCCCAGGCGAGCCACCGATTCCTAGCGGAAGCGTTGCTCTATCATCTAATGATGGCAGTAATATGACTTTGACACGAACCCTATCAGCAGATGGTTTGCGATATGCCAACGCCGACGAATCTTTCGTATTTTGGAGCAAGGGGCAAGGAGCCATTGTTCTAGAAAATGAAGCAGAGAAAAATTATACCAACTGCATTTCGGGTCAATAAATTTGGATAATCCGAGGTTTAACTTTTTAACTTCTCGAGGACTTAGCCTTTGTTTCAAATTATCAAGGCTAAGTCTCAAAAGGTTAAACCTCGGATTCAAATAATCGCACCAGAAATCTGGTGATTTTCGTATATAATAGGAAACATAACCTTTACCAATCAAAGCTCATTTTTATGAAACGAATATATCTCAACGGATTTTTTTCCTTGTTTTTCTTGGCTTTTTTGACGTTTCCGCAAAACTCCTTTGCTTTTACAATGAGTCAAAATCTTGTCACGGTAAAACAGGGCCAGACATCCTACGTCAGTGTTTCAAGTGGGGCAGGAATGACTGTAAGTAACTCAAGCAACGCAGTTGCAACAGTTTCACTTTCCGGAAATCAGATAAACATTACAGGTGTTGCTGGTGGTCAAACCTTGGTAACGCTCTGTGTCACAGGTGATGGTTGTCAGACGCTTACGGTCACAGTTCCAGCCACAGTTACTACTCTCACGGTAACTACGCCACCGACTTTTAGTTCAGGCTCTACTCTCAATATGCAAGCTGGCGCAAGTCAGACCGTCACCGTAACAGGTGCGGGTGGATTTACACTTTCAAGTAATTCCAATCCAACAGTAGTCGGTGCAACCGTGGTGGGTAATACCATTTATGTCATGGCCAATGCTCAAGGTGGTGACAATCTCAATATTTGCGATCAATCAAATCAATGCAGTGTCTTGTACGTTTCTGTAAGTGGGGTTAGCTCCACAAACAATGTCCCTCTCACGCTCGTTTCGTTCACTTTCGCTTCAAACAACAATCAAGGAAATTTTCTTCACACTGGTAGCAACTTACAATTTAGTTTCAGCACAAATATGCCTGTGACAAATGCAAACGTAGTCATCGGTAGCGCCCATCTTCAAGCAATGGGGAGTGGTACAGGACCATTCACTGTCAGTTATGTCATGGCTGGAACAGAACAGACACCATTACCGGTAACTATTTCAGTCAGTGATGTAAACAACAACTCCGGACAATTTTCTTTCAGCCTCGGCGCTGGTGTTCCTATAGCGACACCACTACCAACGCCTGTTGTTACGACAACATCTCCGACTGCCACTACAGCGCCTTCGATAATGCTTTACAAATTTAAGAGTTATTTGTATGAGGGCGAGACAAATACGGAGATTCTCGCTTTGCAGGAAAGATTAAAAACCGAAGGATTTTTCAATGGTACTCCAAACGGGTATTTCGGTCCTTTAACCAAAGCTGCGGTCAAAGCCTATCAAGCTAAGCATGGACTCAATCAGCTCGGTGTTGTCGGCCCTGGCACAAGATCGGCATTAAACGCAGGTAATTAGCCGTATTTTCGATGTTTTGGTGTTTATGTAACATTTCAATTGTTCAAAACGTCTTACAACTGGGATTATCCTATTTTTAGTTTGAATTGATGGGATAATATCAAGGTGTATAATTAAGCGTTGGTTGTTTCGGTGTGGTTTTATTCATTAATTTTATTTATTTATGTCATCAAAAACTTGGACTATCATAATTGTCATTATTGTTTTGATTCTTCTAGGTTGGTGGTTCTTTGGCAGAGGCACAAGTAGTACTGAGCCAACCAATTCATCACCAGCCACTACGCAGACAAGTCAGTCTAATGCATCAACACCAAATTCTTCCAACGGTATATCTAGCAACACATCTGATGCATCTCTCACTCAAGATATGACCGCAGTCGATGCGCAGGTCACTGGACTTAATTCTGATGACGCAAGTGCAGATTCAGGTTTGAATCAAACGACTCCATAGTCGTGAGACGGGAGTTCCACACGTTTATTAAAAGCAGATATTATTAACAAAAAATTATGACTTTCAAAAAATTTATTGCTTCAGTAGTTTCGTTCACGGTTTCTCTCTTGGCTTTTGGTAGTTTGGCAGTCATGCCAGCTTTTGCTGTCTCTGTGGGACTTAACGGTTCCACCAATGTTGGGGTAGGGGGCACTGGTGCAAACGCCAGTGTTGGTGCCAGCGCAAGTGCCACTGCGAATGCAGGAGCTCGCGAACAAAAAGTTATTACAAGAAGTGACACCGAGATAGATGCTCGAATCACAGCTCTCAACAATCTTTCTGCTCGCATTGAAGGATTAAAAAATGTTTCCAGTACAGTAAAGACAAATATTGCCGCTGAAGTCGAAAGTAATCATACTGGTCTCACGTTTCTCAAAGGAAAGATTGATGGAGAGTCGGATGCAACGACGTTGCTTTCCGACGAGAAAACAATCACTGCCAATTATCGTATTTACGCTCTTGTCATTCCACAAGGATACATTACCGCAGCTGCTGATAGGGTAACTACGATTGTATCTATGTTCACTACAGTTTCTGGGAAACTTCAAATTCGCATCAATTCCGCTCAGTCAGTAGGTAAAGACGTCACTTCATTAAATTCCACCTTGGCTGATATGAATGTCAAAATCGCAGATGCAAATGTTCAAGCTACGTCTGCTATTTCTGCTACTGCCAACCTCACTCCAGATCAGGGTAATTCCACCGTGGCCGCTTCCAACAAAACTGCCCTTGTGTCCGCCCGCGCAGATCTCAAGACTGCAACCGCAGATCTCAAAACCGCTCGACAAGACGCTGGTACCATTATCAAGGCTTTAGCAGCATTTCATCTTGAGGGTTCAGCAAGTACAACTTCAGCAAGCACACAATAGTTTCAAGTTAGTTTAGTTAGTAAAAAAATGAGCTCTTATGGGCTCATTTTTTGATACAATATATCCATGCCCACCAAACTCACCGCGCCTTTTATTGTTTTTATAACCCTTGTTTCCATTGGAGCTGGAGTATATTTTTATCCAGCGCTTCCGGCACGTATTGTCAGTCATTGGGATATGGCCGGAAATGTGAACGGGTTTATGGGTAAATTTTGGGGAGTTGCTCTTATCCCAATTATAGAGCTCATTGTTTTATTGTTTTACTTTGTCATTCCGGTTATTGACCCACACAAGCAAAATTTTTGGCTGTTTCGCAAAGAATACAATATGTTTTTTGTTTTGATGGCATTGTTTCTTTTTGCAATTGAGATGATGATTATTTTGTGGAATACAGGTGTGCATTTCAACATGATTGAAATCATACTGCCTATGATTGGAATTTTGTTTTTCTATATCGGGGTTTTGTTTCACTACACCAAGCCCAATTGGTTTGTCGGCATACGCACCCCCTGGACACTTTCCAGCCCACAGGTTTGGGACAAAACTCACGCCCTTGGTGGTAACTTGTTTAAGATTGCGGGCGCCATTGCTTGCCTAGGCATGCTCGTCCCGGCTTACGGAGTATGGTTTATTATAGTGCCAGCACTCGGTGTAAGCTTATTTTTAGTTATTTATTCTTTCATTGTTTACCAAAAGGTTGTAACACATTGATTGATTTTGGGTAGTAATACATCCACAGTTTGTACGTCTTATATCTGTGTAATAGTACTGATTATTTCTTATTTATTAAAATTTTTATGCCAGAACAAAGCACCAATACAAAAAAACAATTGATTATATGGGGAATAATAATTTTGCTTGTGATTATTGGACTGTTTCTGTTTGCCGGTTACAACAACAAGCAAGTTTCTGCACCGACTACGCAGCCCTCATCTACTGTGGCTTCCGAGATGGCGCGCACAACGACCTATGTTTGTGACAACAATTTCTCTGTTAACGTGATATTCTCAGACAATCAAGCCGCGCTTTCTTTGAGTGATGGTAGAACTATGACTCTTCTCCAGACACCAGTTACAGAAGGAGTAGAATTTACCAATGGTGACGGCAGTTTCATTTTCCTGACCAAAGGTCCTAGTGCTACTTTCACAGAAAATGGAATAGTGACTCACAACAATTGTATTGAACCAAAAGGGTAAATCATACAAATGCCTCAGGGTAAATGACGTTGTTGGTGGTTCAAACGGTTTTTGTAGTGGTAACTTATTAGAAATTTTTAACTTCTAACGGGACAAAAGTGAAATCACTAATTTGGCTAGGATTATTTGTCGGTTCAACTATCGGTAGCCTGATTCCTCTTTTGTGGGGAGGAAGTGAACTGTCTATGTCTTCCGTGATTTTTGGTGCAATCGGCGGACTACTTGGTATTTGGGCAGGCTTCAGAATTAGTCAGTAATTATCACTTGGACATCCGATGTCCAAGTGATAATTATTTGCGGTAATATGTATGTATTACCAATTAATTTCTAACAGGATGAATATTCACCCAATTGTAGTGCATTTTCCAGTTGCGCTTCTCACCTTATATTCAATTTTTGAATTACTGCGATTTAAGTTCCTAACTCAAAAACCATATTGGTTTTATGTTAAAGCAGTTTTTGTAATTGTCGGTTCGGCGTTGTCTTTCGTTGCGCTTGCTTCTGGTTCCACAGCTCTTCATGCTTTGGCAAACAATCCGCCAAACCGCACGCTAATAAATTTACACAAAAGTTTAGCTGGATTTAGTGTTTTTATTTTCGCAGTCATAGCGGTGCTCTATATTATTGCTTGGATTAAGCGATCACGCCCCGATTTATTTTTCCGTTTGGGAATTTTAGGCAAAATTCTACTTTATATTGAACATCTTTTGCTAGAAACGCCACTTATTTTATTTCTGGCATTTGTCGGTCTTTGTGCTATTGTCCTCACCGGGGGATTTGGAGGAGCAATAGTCTATGGCACCAACTTCGACCCTTTAATGAGGCCAATATTCAACTGGTTTTATATTCCATGAGACATTTACTACCCATTTTAATTTTTTGTGCGTTAATCATTCCAGCTACAAGTAGTGCAGCTTCTTTCAACATTGGGGAATCATACACCTTGAGACAAGGTGACACGGTCAACGAAGATTTGTATGTTGCTGGAGTTACTGATACAGCTGTTGGAAACATAAAGGGTGATGCCACCATTGTCGGTGGTAATGTTTTTATAGGAGATAGTGTGACTGAAAGCGCTTTCTTACTCGGTGGTACCGTAGATGTAATCGGTGATATCGGAAAAAATCTTCGTATTATTTCGGGTAAAACTGTTTTTCGTGGTACTGTTGGGCGTGATCTTGTCGTTGCTTCTGGAAATTTTCAAATTTTGCCACAGTCCACAGTCACTGGTGACGTAGCTTTGGCTGTTGCCCATGCAAGCCTAGATGGAACAATAAAAGGCAACGTCAAAGGTGTTGTCGGTTCGTTGGTTTTGAATGGCATCATTACTGGCTCAGTCAATGTCACCTCAGATTCAATCATTGTCGGTCCAAATGCTCACATAGAGGGTGATTTTAATTACTCATCGTCACAGCCCGCGACAATAGATAAAACGGCTACAATATCTGGGCAAACAAATTATACAAACGTAGATACACGTTCTAAATTGGAGCGATTGTTACCGACAGTTTGGGGCACGTGGATTGTTATCAAATTTATTATTCTTCTCATTTCAGCGCTCGTTATTCAAGGAGTTTTCCGTTCGATTTCACACGTTTTTGTTCGCACAGCTATCAAAGATCCATTCTGGAGTCTCGTTCGTGGATTTGTCGTCGCTGTGGCCACACCACTGGCTCTCATTGTTATTTTCCTCACATTCGTTGGTATTCCATTTGTTGTTCTTGGGGCTTCACTTTATTTAGCTTTTTTAGTTTTGGCCTATTTGTTTAGCCCGATTGTCCTTGGTGGGCTATTGATGAAACTAATCTGGCGCGATCAAAGCATGACAATAAACTGGAAAAGTATTGTTCTGGGCGTTTGCGCATTTATGGCAATCTCACCACTCGGCTGGTTTGGTACCGCACTCCAATCAATTCTTTTTCTTGCCACTCTCGGTTCGCTCTATAAGGTGCTTATGAATAAGTTTGCTACTGCTCGCGAATAGCTTGCCCGTTCGAGTTTTGCTTGCCCGTTAAGTTTATGGAAACTTTTTTGGGCGAAGCGAAAGTCGTTTGGGTTTGTTGTAGGTCGTTTGTTGTGGTTTGTAGGTTATTTACTTCGTATCCACCAATTTTCTAGCAAAATATATTCCCGCAGCGCAAAAGATTCCAAACACAACAAAGATGTATCGAAATGGTATAAATACAAGTGATATACCCGCGATGACCGGTGCTACAATGTAGCCCATCGCGCGGGTGGCTCGGAAAATACTTATGAAATCAGCGTCGGTTTCATTTACTTGTTTGAAAAAGTAACTTTCGGTAGTTGCTTCCACGAAGCTCGCCCCTATACGTGAGATGAAAAGAATTGTTGTCCAAATAAAAAATGTTGGTACGATTGTGAGTGGGAAGAGAAAGAGTGCCAGTATCATTACAGCAAAGCCAAAAGTCATCATCTCTTGTTCCCCCAGCCATGAGTCAGCTATTCTTCCGACAGGAATTTCAAAAAGGATAAAAGGCAGAAGCATTATTGTGAACATAATGCCGATACTTTCCCAGGAAAATCCTAGATGTTGATTCAAATATATCGGAGTGTAAATAATCATCCAAGTGTAAAATGTCTGTAGAACCAAAGAGGCGCCAGTGACATATCTGATGTTTTTCTTTTTCCATAATTCTTTGATTGAATGCAAAACCTGAGTATGCATTGGCACAGCTGTTTTGAAATGGCGGAACCCACCCAATAGCACTAGAAGAAGAGGAATAATGAAAAGTGAAGCAAGAATATATACAGGTCGGTAGTCACCATCAGTTACTACGAAAGCGATAATGAGTGGGCAAAGTACCACGACAGTATTGCCGACGGTCAGATAGAGGGTGCGAAGACGACCCGTCCGACCTTCTCCCTTAACCCTTCCTTCAAAAAACAAATCAAGTCCGAATGAAACAAGAGCGATTACGGCCTGGTGGATGATGAATGCTGAGAGAATAATCCATGGGTTCTTGGTAAATATAAAACTAATGATAGCCAAACCTTCAATGACAGTGCTGACTAGAAGAAATTTAAACAAACCAACTCTCTTTATGATTAGTGAGGATGGCAGGAATAGAGCAAGGCTTAAGACAGAACCAATTATATATAAAGCCGAAATTGCACTGTCAGAAAAATAATGGGCAAGAAACGACGAATTAATGTAGATAATCAGGTAGTAGTGAAAAGACAAAAACAAATTTGCCAAAAAAATTTCAAGAAGAATCATAGAAAATTAGTGTTCCTATTATAACCCACTACACGATATTTGTATGATAATATATAAATATTATGACAGAACGATATGGCAGTTTTAAGGTTACTTATGGTGGTTGGTATCAGCGTACGACACTACACTTAAGTGAAGTTTATAATCTATTTGTGCACGGCACTTCAAATCTCAATCTATCAAAAGAAGAATTGAAAAAGTTTCAGAAAGGACTTGATCTTGCCAGTGTTTCTAGAGAGTCGGGGTATCTTGAATACGTAAAAGCCACTACGAATTCAGGTATTGAGATTCGATATTACGAAGACGGTTTGTACATTTTAGAGATTTCAACCGATAATATTGCAGAGTCTCAAAAGCAACTCGAGGCATATTTGGAAGACAAATTTAACCCTGCAATTTCATACATTTTTTCTCTTGGTGCACCAACACCGAAAATTCTCGCAAATATCAAATCCACTCACCCCATTGCAATAAGTGTCTTTGGAGAAAAAGCCAAAAACTTTGTACCCGATGTTTCTCTTTTTGGTGAGATATACAACAAAATAACTAGTGGTAACTTTACCGTATATAAGACCCCGCAGTATATATTTATATGCACACCCGAAGCGTCCAATGATTCGCTCAAAGACCTTGTTGAAATGCAGATTTTTTTCCGTGAGTTTAAGGATCAGCTCGAGAAGTACCTAACTATACATCGCACCATATGGGAGGAGATTTCGAACATTAAAGAAGCCAAGAGTATCAAAGGAAAGGATGTAGAGGATATCCGTGGCAAGCTTGATGGATATCAGAAGACTATCAGTCTCATAAGTAACCGCATCAACCAGATGGGTTCGTACAATAGTACACGCTCATCTATCTCGAAGCATCTTGAGATAGAAAATGATTTGCATGCTCTTTTTGAGTATAAGTTTGAAACATTGGCCGACACCCTTTCCTATATAAAGGAAATTTGGAAAATGACCAGTGATTACCTTTCTTCTGCCGTCAGTAACCTTGTGGAGATCAAGAATCAAAGCACAAGCAACAACCTCAAATCACTCCAAACCATCACAAGTATCGGAGTTATCTCCGGAGTGCTAGGTTATTTGTCAGCAAATACGTTACCAAAAATAAGTGCGTCAGGTGCTATTTATTTTGTCATCCTTTTCTGTCTGACGTGGCTCATGAATTTCATCATTGTTCAAAGGTATCAGAACAAGAAGTACAGTTTGAAATTTGGCGACAGAGCTTCAGATTTATAATCAAGCAAAGGTGTCAACCTGACAGGCTGACACCTTGATAACGTATTTTTTGTAACGAAAAACCGCGCGCCAATTCACTATTGGCGCGCGGACTGCTTTATCTTGTTGGGAGCGAATGGGTTTGATTAGGCGTGCTACTGGCTGACAGGTTTCGCGTACTCCTTATAGTACGCTGATGCACCATTTCGCGCATCTTGAATAACCTTGGCAACTGTCTCATCCGTGAGGCTGTAGTAACCGAATCCGACACCTGGTCGTCCACAGTAGTCCAGGTCAATTACCAGTGGTAAGTCAGCGAGAGCCGAGACGCGCACTGTTATAATTAACTTCTTTGCTTTCCTGTCGGTGACGTCAATGCGATAAACATCAAAGGTACCGAGTCGCACAGACTCACAGCGCGTAACCTCAAGGTCGTCAAGCGAGTCACGTAACTGTCTGTAGATGTAGTTGCCATACTTCAACTGGCTACTCATGGCCTTGTGTTTCTTTCGGCCCTCTAGACTCGTTTCAGACCGAAGCGTAATGACGATTTGCTTCAACTGGTCATTCTCCTTTCGGAGGTCGTGCAATTTTTCACCGTAGATGAGCACGACTACAAAAAGGATGAAGAGAAATGCGACGCAAAGACCGAAGATAAACATAATCTAACCTCATTTCCAAAGAACTCAGAGTGTCCGCTCAGACGGACAGGGGATGTACAGTACCCCTGTTTACTGACGAAGGAGTTATGGCACCCTCGTTTACCGTTTTAAATTATACCATATTATATATCGATAAGTCAAATAAAATTTTAGTCATCAAAAAAACCCTAAATTTAGGGTTTTTTTGATGTGTTGATTAGAATCCCAAGCTAAGTCTGTGGAATCTGATACTTCAGGCTTAGTTTGGGATTCTCTTATGATATTTTTAAACTCCCAGTATCACAGGTATCACCAGCGGCCTCTTAGCAGTTTTCTGGAACAAGAATCTTTCAATAGTGTCGGTGACATTACCTTTTACAAGGTCAAAGTTTATAGGGTTCATTCCTTGGGTCGTTTGTTCAATTGAGCGTTTAATTACAATGCGAGTTTCCTGCAAGAGTCCTTGTGATTCGCGTAAGTAGACAAATCCACGTGAAATAATATCTGGCGATTTGCGAAGTTTTCCGGTTTTTGCATTCACCGAAGCCACGATGACGACGAAGCCATCTTCGGCAAGCATTTTGCGGTCACGCATTACCACTTCTTGTACGTCGCCGACAGAGAATCCATCCACAAGCACATCATTTGACGGTGCTTTCACTGCAAGCATTCGGATTTTCTGTCCGTCTGGAGAGATTTCAACGACAGAACCGTTGTCAGGCACTATCACATTTTCTTTTGGTACACCTCTCCTGTAAGCCAGTTCAGCATGCTGACGAAGCATGTAGTGGTGTCCGTGTAAGGGCATGAAGAATCTGTAATTAATGTGGTCGTGAATCCATTTGAGCTCATCACGGTTACCATGTCCAGATGCGTGCACATCAGCATCAAGATATGTAATTATTTTTGCTTCGGAACGATAGAGGTTGTCTTTAAGCTTCACCACAGCGTTGAAGTTGGAAGGAATAATAGAGCTGGACAAGAGGATAGTGTCAGTCGATTTCAAACGCAGATACTTGTGAGTTTTGTTTGCGATTCTCATTAAGGCAGAGTATTCCTCACCTTGTCCGCCGGTTACCAGCATGACAATTTTGTCTGGCGGGTAATTTTCTATATCTTCTATAGGGATGATGACTTTATCAGTATCCACAAGCTTCAAGTGCTTGATGATGTCTAAGTTTGTTTTCATGCTTCGGCCTTCTACCACTACTTTTTTGTTTAAATCTCGGCAAATGTTTATGATGGCAATGATGCGTTCCACCTGCGAAGCAAAGGTAGCAATGATGAGACGCGAGCCGACTGACCTGATGATATTTTCAATATTTTTGACAACCACTTGTTCGGAGAGTGAGAATCCTGGTTTCTCAATAGATGTTGAATCCATTGTCAGAAGCAAGACATCCATATCTTTGAATCTTTTGTATTGCTCATTTTCTTCTTCTGTTGGAATACCGGCAATGTTGTCCACTCGCACGTCTTCTATGAACACAATATTTCCCACCGGAGTTTTGATAATCAGTCCCATTGAGTCGGGGATAGTGTGCGAGATTGGGAAAGTGGCGACTTTTATATTTTCCGAAATGACCACGTTTTCATCGCCATCAATTATTTTTATATTTAGTGGAGCAAATTGTGGAAATTCTTCCTGTCTTTTCTGAATCATAATGGCACCAAATTGTCTGGTGTAAATCGGAGGGTTACCAATCATATTCATAATGTAAGGGATTCCACCGATGTGGTCTAGGTGACCGTGAGTGATGAATACCGCGCGGATTTTGTCTTTGCGCTCTTCAAGATATTTTGTGTTCGGCAAAATGTAGTCAATACCTGGTGTTTCTTCCTCACGAAATTGAAAGCCGATGTCCACAATGATGATGTCATCTTTGTATTCAATGACAGTCATGTTTTTTCCCACTTCCTCCACACCTCCCAGAGGAATTATGCGCAGATTGTCTCCGGCTGGCGGGATGATGTCAGGTTTCTTTCTTGAGTCGCGGTCAAATGCTGGTGCGGGGAAGCGTCTTCCGCGGGATGGCGGTCTGCGGTTGTTGGAACTTCTCATGCTTCTTGGGGCACCACTTTGTGGTGGGCGAGTGCTTCGCATAGGATTTGGTCCTCGCGGTGTGTCCGGTCTTGCGGATGGATTTGGTGTTGTCGGGTTCATTGTGTATCTGTTAATTTAATTATTTTTTGATAAATATATTCCAAATATGACTTGTTTCTACATACCACTGATTTATTGAAGCGAATCTTTCAGAAGGAACGGTCAAATAATCAATTTCTATATTCTGTATTTTTTTGGGAACAACATAGAGGAAGCTTGGCGCGTAGACAAATATTGCCGGTTTGTCATTTTGAATAATTTGTTCAAACGCGGCATACTTGGTATCACGAAGTGCTGGGTCGGAGGTGGCTCGTCCCGCTTCCAGAAGTTTGTCAGCTGCAGCATTGACGTATAAAGCGATATTGAGTCCTGGGTCATTGCGTTCTGTTGAGTGCCAGAATGGATATAGGTCCATACTGCGACCGATTATTTCTCCGAATAGAAGCGCATCATATTTTCTAGGACGAATTATATTTTGGTTTAAATCACTTGGTTCATATACTTGCACATCTACCAAGGCTCCTAGTGCGGTCCAGTTGGCTTTTATTTTATCTGCCACTGCTTTCAGTTCTGGTGCATCTCCGGTGGCGATAGAAAATGAAAGTGTTTGTGTACCACTTTTGGTTTTCTTTTCCCAAATACCAGTTGAAGGATTCTTTTTCCAGCCAGCCTTAGTCAAGGTAGTACTTGCCATTGTCAGGCGAGCATCTTCGGTGGTAGTCCCATGAGAATAATTTTTTGTTTTTGGAGGAACAGGTCCGTCAATTGTCGTTCCATATCCAAACAAAACATCTTTGACTATTGCATCTTTGTCCAAGCTTTGATCCAGAGCTTTTCTCACTTCTGGGTTAGCAAGCACGCGAGCTTGGTTCTGATTGAAGAAAACACCAAAAATTCTAGGCAAAACGGTTTCTACAACATTTGCATTAGTATTTTGGATGCTTTTTACGGTTTGTGCTGAAAATCCATAAGCGCTTTCAATTTCACCAGCGGTGTAGGCATTTATTAGCGCATTCTCATCCTGATAGAATTTCATCGTAAATGTGGTAATAAATGGTTGGCCACTGAGATAATTAGAAAAGCTTTTTAATGTGTAAGAAGTTGGAATGCCAAATGAATCGTGTGATACAGAGGTTACCTTGTAAGGTCCGGAGCCGATTGGGTTGACATTGTATTGGCTAAATGGAAATTGTTCAGGTGCCACAGAACTCCAGATATGTTTCGGCAATATACCAAGAGTCATGTTGTCCAGGAATGGTCCGTATGGTTGTTTCAAAATAAATTGTATTTCATTGTCGCTTACCACACGCACCGTTACTCCATCCCAGTTCGCTTGCTTGGGACTTTTTATTGTTGGGTCTTCGGCCTTCAAAATTGTGAATTCTATGTCACTTGCAGTTACGGGTGTTCCGTCTTGAAATGTAGCGTCTTTCCTGATGACAAAGTCATACGTCAGTCCATCTGGAGAAATTGTGTAATGATCCGCAAGGTCGGCAACCAATGTTCCATCGGTGCCAGATTTGAGAAGGCCGGAATACGCAAGGGCTACCAAATCTTTGTCGGTATCGCTCATGGCAAGAAGGGGATTAACGAACCTTGGAGTGCCAATCACTCCTTCAGTCAGTTCTCCGCCATATGCTGGCACTTCTGTTTGGAAAGCCAGACTGACTTGTTCCAAAAGTCCAATGCCTGAAAATATAAATATAGCGACAAGAACTCCAAAAATAGTTTTTTCAGTTACTGAAAAGGACTGAATGGCTTTTTCAATTTTATCTTTTTTTGGAATATCAAACCGCTTAGTTAGCAAAGCTAAAAAATCTTTCATAATTAGAAAATATAAATAATTTAAATTTAAACGAGAATAACCTTAACTGTTGCGTTTAAGTGTCGTATTAACGCGCAAGAATGAGTGCGACAATAGCAGAGAGGGCAAAGAGGACGGCGACGGTGATTGTCAGCCGAAACAGTATTTTTTCAGCACCTCTTCGAACATATCCTCCCGAGCTAAACGAGTCAGCGCCGAAGGCACTGCCCAGTCCAGCTTCAGATCGTTGCAAAAGCACACCACCCATAAGGATGATGGAGAGCACGATTTGAATATACGGGAGAATCGCAGAAAGACTCATTAGTGAGACACAATACACGAAATGGGCAGAGAAGTAAAGAGGAAAAATTAAATTCAGAATTTGAGGTGAGAAGCGAATACTTGGAGCTTCGCAAGACCGGAGCACGACGGTGCGAGGTATGGAGAAAAGATTTTTCAACAGAAAAATACTTTTGCCTCGCCTTGAGTAGTCTTAAGGCTAAGTCCTCGGATACTATATTTTCCGAGACCAACACTTCGTGAAGTCAAAGTTGGCATAAGTCCTCGGATATCGCATGAATATCTCATATTCCTAGCCGTTTATGGCCACCAGGCACAAAAACCAATATTTATCAATTTTGCGCTTGACAATATATTTGTATATGATATAATGATACCAGTAGTATTGCAGTTGCACTTTTCACCCACTTTTTTCTTTCATTTCCCCGCACGGGGAGGAGTTCGTTATGACCAAGCAAAAGCATCGCTTTCCAGCCAACGGTAAGGGCCTTGCCGACGCCATGAAGGCGGTCTCCGAGGCATGCAGGCTCGGGAAGTCGGTCAACGGCCACAAGCTCACGAACGCCACCACCGTGCGTGGCAAGCGTCTCATCGCGAGGTTCGACGAGCTCGCGAAGTCGAACGAAGCCACCGGCGCCCTGCCCTCTGAGGACACGTGCCGTAGTTTCATCTGCGAGGCGGTCGCAATCGAGAAGGAGATCCTCGGAAGTATCAAGGATTTCGTCTCCGCCAAGCTGAATATCGAGACCGAGCGGCTGGTGACGCTCATGTCGAGCGCCCCCAGTAAGTACTCCGAGCTCGGCGGGACGCTCTCGTCCATGCTCAACCGGACGCAGGAGCTGCTCAGCAATTCGAGCTCGACCACCGCCGACATCGCGAGTGCCTACGAAAGCGCACGGATCGCCATCGACACCGCGATGACCGAGGCGGCGCCCGAAATCGAGGAGACTCGCAGAGCCAACGCCGAAGTGGAGCGCATGGCGCAGGCGCGTCGCGAGAAGGAAGAGAACAAGAAGACGTTCAGGAAGCAGTTCGGAGCAATCGCCACGGAACTGCAAAGCGCCTTCGCCTGAAGAAGAGAAGTGGGATATCGCCGTCAGCCTCGTGCTGACGGCGATTTTCCTTGGACCAAACTTTACTTGGACATCGGATGTCCAAGTGATTGACATGGAGGTGTCCATCAATATAATGAGGCCCTAAATATTTATTAGTTTATAACCACTTTTGATATGAAAAAACAAGCAAAAAAGACTACACCATCGAAAGTCAAAGCCATAGGTCTTACTCCTCTTGGCGACCGAGTCTTGGTCAGAGAAATCAAGACAAATGAAGACAAGAAGACTGATTCCGGTATTTTTATTCCCGCTTCGGTAAAGACAGATCAAGGTACAAAGAAGGGAATCGTGGTGGCAGTTGGCCGAGGACGCATAGAAGACGGCAAACTAATCCCAGTCAATCTTAAAGTTGGTGATGAAGTTCTATATCAGTGGGGCGAAATTTTGGTTTTCAAAGACGAGGAATACATCATTGTCAAAGAATCAGAAATATCTGCAATCGTCAGTTAAAACTTATCCAACTTATTAAACTTATTCAACTTACAACTAAACATGGCCAAAATAATTCAATTTAATGAACAGGCAAGAAAGAGCTTGAAGCGCGGTGTTGATGCTGTGGCAGATGCTGTCAAAGTAACCATCGGTCCACGTGGACGAAACGTCGTGCTTGATAAGGGATACGGATCGCCAACTATCACAAATGATGGCGTGACGATTGCAAAAGAGATTACCCTCAAAGATAAGTTTGAAAACATGGGCGCCGAGATTGTGAAGGAAGTGGCTACCAAGACCAACGAAGTTGCCGGAGATGGCACCACCACATCAGTCATTCTTGTTCAGTCCCTTATTGACGAAGGAATGAAGCACACGTCGTTTGGTGTAGATGCTATGGGCATTAGAGTAGGAATCGAGCATGCTGTAATCGACGCAGTTAAAATCCTCAAGGAGATGGCGACCACCATCAAGACAGATGAAGAAATAAAGCAGGTGGCGACTGTTTCGTCCGAATCTGAAGAAATTGGAAGCATCATTGCTAGCACCATAAAGAAAGTAGGTAAGGATGGCGTTGTGACGGTGGAAGAATCGCCGGTGTTTGGTGTAGAAAGCGAAGTGGTCAAAGGACTACAATTTGATAAGGGCTACGTTTCAATGTATATGATTACCAACGCAGAGAGAATGGAGGCGGAATACAAGGATGTTGCAGTACTTATTACTGACAAGAAAATTTCTACTGTCAAAGAAATTTTGCCTTTACTTGAGAAGCTTGCAACAAGTGGCAAAAAAGAACTCGTCATTGTTGCGGATGATGTTGATGGTGAGGCCTTGAGTACGTTTGTATTAAACAAACTTCGTGGTGCTTTCAATATTCTAGCTATCAAAGCTCCTGGCTACGGAGATCGTAAAAAGGAAATACTAACCGACATCGCTGTAGTTGTCGGTGCTCAAGTTATTTCTGATGAAACTGGTGGCAACCTCGAAACTGCTGACCTAAATATTTTAGGACGGGCCAACAAAGTTATTTCTACCAAAGATGTCACTACAATTGTCGGGGGTAAAGGAAAGAAGAGCGAAATAGAAGAGCGATTAGCACAGCTAAAAGTTCAGAAAGAAAATACAAAATCAAAATTTGATGTAGAAAAGATTGACGAACGCATTGGCAAACTTTCTGGTGGAGTGGCGGTTATTCGTGTCGGCGCAGCCACCGAAACTGAAATGAAATATTTGAAATTGAAAATTGAAGATGCAGTCAATGCTACAAAAGCAGCCATTGAAGAAGGAATAGTAGCTGGTGGTGGTACTGCTTTTGTTCGAGCAAAGAAAAAGATGATGAGAAAGGTTTGGGCAGATAATCCAGAAATGACAATTGGTTATGACATTGTATTACATGCTCTGGAGGCTCCACTTCGTCAGATTGTTATAAACACCGGTAAGAATGATGGTTCAGCCATGGTAGAAAAAACACTTGAAGCAAAAAGTGATCACGTAGGATATGATGCTCGTGATGATGTTTTCTGTACGGACATGATAAAGCGAGGAATCATTGATCCTGTGAAAGTTACTCGTTCTGCTTTACAGAACGCCGCCTCTGCCGCCGCTATTTTGCTTACAACCGAGGTTGCAATTGCCGAGGAACCAAAAGAGGAAAAGCCAACTGGAGACATGAACGGTGGGTATTAAGGTTTAAATTTTTTGAGGTTGACCTTTTGAGGCTTAGCCTCGTCAATATGAATTCGAGGTTTAGCCTTGAGAATTTGAAATTAAGGCTAAATCCTCGGATACAATTTTGATCAATATTTCGAGAAGTTAAAGTCGAAATCAATTTTTCCGAGGTGAGTCCTCCGGAATTGTATTTGAGGTCTCTCCTCGGAAAAATTCAAAAAAAATCAGCCGTCACGTTATGAAACGCGACGGCTTTTGTGATCAAAACAAGCACAGGTTGTGGTTAGGCGATTTTCCTCGGACGACCACTTGGATTTGGTTTCTGACCCGCGAGCCCTTGGGCGTTTCGGAGGTTTTTCAGGAATTGATCACGGAACCTATTCGGGTGAATTCCCTCACTGTACAACTCCTCCGCAGTCGCCGTATGTCCGAATTTGGCACTTGTGACTCGGATGCTTTCGAGTTTCTTTTCCAGTCTTCGCGACCAAAACAAACGACTGAGCTCGTCATGCATGCCCAAAGTCTTCAACACCTGAAACAACTTTTTCTCGTTGAATTTCCTGTGTTGGCGTACTTTCGGCACACCGGGCTCCTTCAGTACAATCATGCTTTTACCATCGGGCAAAATCACAAACTTCGCGATTCGCCCATATACTTGCCTGTTGCTTGCATGAACCAGGTCAACGAAGGTTGTGATAGACGCATCAGAAGCGAGTGCGTTGAGAATCAGGTGAGGGTCTGGGTCGACACGGTCGTGTCGTGTGGCCTTTCTGCCAATTACTTCAAGAAGTAATTGGCGAATGCGTTCACCTGTCGAGTTTAGAATCTTGCCTATTTCCTGCAGAGTCAATTGTCCCTCTTGATTCAAATCGAAGATTGCGTAGATCTCCTCAATCGTCCAAGGGACCTTGCCTTGCTTTTTGCCTCCGCGATGCACAAGAGGCCTTATCACAACCTTGCTCATTTCAGCCTCGTTGATCGGGGAATGTACAGTTCTAATAAAAAGTTAGTCTCTATTGATTGTGTTGTCAAATATGAAATTTGTACAAATATGCTATTATTTTGGGGTAAATTCCGCTTTTATTTATTAATTAATTATTTCTCATTTATTATTTCTTATTGCCATGTCCATCACAACCATAATATTAGCCATTATTGTCCTGTTTATAATTTGGATAATTATCGCTTTCAATAGTTTTGTTCGTCTTATCAATCGCGCCAAGGAAGCTTCATCAGACATTGACGTCCAGCTCAAGCGTCGTCACGACCTTATTCCAAATCTTGTAAATACAGTTAAAGGTTACGCTACTCACGAGTCATCAGCGTTTGAAAATGTCACCAAGGCGCGCGCCGCCGCCATGGGTGCGACCTCACTTGAAGACAAAGGCAAAGCAGAAAACGTTCTCACCGGTGCGCTCAAAAGTGTATTTGCAATTGCCGAAGCATATCCCGAGCTTAAGGCCAATCAGAACTTCCTATCTTTACAGCAGGAGCTTTCAGATACTGAAGACAAGATTCAAGCCGCTCGTCGTTTCTACAATGGCAATGTTCGCGACCTAAACATTGGTCTCGAATCTTTCCCTGGCAGTATGATTGCTTCAGTTTTTCATTTCAGCAAAATGGATTTCTTTGAAACCGATGATGCTAGTGAAAAAGTCCCAGTTGAAGTTAAGTTCTAATTTTGCATCCGAGGCTTGGTTTCAACTTTGGAGCCCGACCTTTTGAGGCTTAGCCTTGGGAATATGAATTCGAGGTTTAGCCTTGAGAATTTGAAATTAAGGCTAAATCCTCGGATACCTAACTAAAACTATGGAAATTAAAGACAAAGAACTTCACAGAGTTGCAACAACGGCCATCATATACAACAAAGACGGCAAGTTTCTGATTACCAAGAGAGCACCGCACAAGAAGCATTTTCCAAACAAATGGACTGTGCCTGGTGGAGGCTTGACCGTTGATGACTACATACATTTACCCCGCACGCATATCGGAGATAATCAATGGTATTACTCATTAACAAATGCACTTCGTAGAGAGGTTATGGAAGAAGTCGGTTTAGAAATAGGGAAGCCTGAGTATCTCCTCGATCTCACATTTATCAAAGGTGACAACATTCCAGTATTAGTATTAAGTTTTTACGCACCATATGTTTCTGGAAAAGTGGTGCTAGATGAAGATGCTACCGAATTTAAATGGGTGACTGTGAATGAATTGAAAGATTACGATTTAATTGAAGGTATTGATGAAGAGATAAAAATGGTTGATGAAATTTTGAATAAAAGAAAATAATAATGCATTCATACATCTCTCATCACAAAGAGAAAATTGTTATAACGGTAAGCGTTATATGTAGTTTATTTTTGTTTGCGTTTGGAACAGCTTTGTTTCCACACCAAGTCATCGCGCAAAGCTATAGCGGTGAGACGATTTTAAACTTCCACACCGATATAAGTGTTTTGTCGGACAGCACTGTAAACATTGCGGAGACAATACAGTATGATTTTGGCACCAACCAAAAGCACGGCATCTTCCGTGACATCCCCGTAAGTTACCGGACCCAGACAGGCTACTACAGTTCAATAACGCTGAAAAATATTACAGTTACTGATGAAAACGGCAACCCGTACACATACAGTCTTTCTTCCAAAGGTAGTGATAAGGAGATAAAAATTGGCGATGCGAATAGGCTCATCACGGGCGTTCATATTTATCGTATTGGTTACACAGTCGAAAGGGCAATAGGTTATTTTGATTCATTCGACGAAATTTACTGGAATGCGACTGGAAATGAATGGCTCGTTCCGATTCTTTCTTCAAGCGCCACAGTTAAGTTGCCAGTTCCTTTGTCTGCTAACAGTTTACGAAGTTCTTGTTACTATGGTCCGTTTGGGGCGACGACACAATGTACTCCTGGGATTACTTCATTACCAGATGGCACCGTAGAGAGTGTTACTTTTGTATCCCCGATTGGCTTAAATTCTTACAGTGGTCTCACAGTGGCTGTTGGTTTTCCCAAAGGAATTGTCCATGAGCCCACAGCTTTCCAGGGCTTCACAAGTTTCGTCTTAGACAATCTCATTTTGTTGCTACCGATCCTAGTATTTATTGTGATGTTTGTTTTGTGGTGGATAAAAGGGCGTGACCCACGGGGTAGTGGTGTCATTGTGGCCGAGTACGACACTCCAGATGGTCTGACTCCACTTGAGATTAGCGGTATTCTGAAAACAAAGCTTGGTCAGGCACCCATTTCAGCCGAAATAATTTATTTGGCTGTGCAAGGCTATATTAAAATTACTCGTCTTGAAACGAAAAAGTTTTTAACTACTGTTGTCGACTATCAAATTGATTTAATAAAAAATTATACAGACGGGGCAAACGATTTTGACAAAAGGATAATAGAAGGAATCTTTCCCCCTTTGATATCTGTTGCTCCGGCAACAAAAAAGCTTTCTGAACTTGAGAATGTTTTTTACAAAAGTCTTCCTCCGATTAAAAACACAGTTTTCGATTCTCTCACAACAAAGGGGTATTACCAGAAAAATCCTCAAACTGTAATTGGTCCTTATCATTTCGCCTTCATAGCGTTTGTATCGGTGGCATATTTGCTAAGTTATTTTAAAGTCACAACCAATAACAGCAATTTCAGCCTTGAACTAGTTCCCATATTAGTTATATCAACACTTATAGTTATCGGTTTTGGCAGCATAATGCCCAAGAAAACGCCATATGGCGCACAAACAAAAGACAGAATTCTTGGGCTCAAGGAGTATCTACAAATAGCGGAGAAAGATAGGATAAATTTTCACGATGCGCCAGAAAAAAACCCACAACTGTTTGAGAAATTGTTGCCGTACGCTATGGCGCTTGGCGTCGAAAAGGATTGGGCCAAAGAGTTTGAGGCTATATATAATGTGCAACCTTCTTGGTATAACGATCCGTATCACAATGGTGCGTTCAATGCCGTTATCCTCACCAGTAGCTTGGGACACTTCAGTAATGCAGCAGGCGGGGCGTTGGGCACAGCACCGGGTGGTGCGTCTGGTTCTGGTGGTGGCGGTTTTTCTGGAGGTGGTGGAGGAGGTGGTGGTGGCGGAAGCTGGTAATATAAAAATATGTCTCCAAATATTTACACAGAGCAAGGCAAGAACGTTCGCAAGACATGGCTTCTTATGACTTTGTTTTTCGTGCTGATTATTCTCATCGGCTACTTTTTTGCCTATTACTATCAGAATTCGGCAATACTTATTTTCGCCATTTTGTTTTCGATTATCATGAATATTTTGAGTTATTGGTATTCGGATAAAATTGTTCTCAAAATTCATAGGGCTAGAGAGGCCACGCGGCAAGATTTCTTTGATTTGTATACTGTGACTGAGAATTTGGCTATTACTGCCGGACTTCCGAAACCAAAGATTTACATTATTGATGACCCAGCTCCGAACGCTTTTGCTACCGGAAGAAACAAAGACCATGCTGTTGTGTGTGTCACCACCGGACTTCTGACGATGCTAAACCGCACCGAGCTAGAAGGTGTCATAAGTCACGAGCTTTCACACATCGGCAATCGTGACATTCTTTTGTCCACCGCAGTTGTGGTTCTCGCCGGTTTCATTGCATTACTTTCACATATGTTTCTTCGTTCACTTTGGTTTGGAGGAAACAGAAGAAATGATGGGGAAGCGGGAGGAATTCTTATGATTATTGGCATTGTTCTTGCCATTCTCGCGCCCATTTCGGCCACACTTATTCAGCTCGCTATTTCTCGCAAGCGCGAATTTCTGGCAGATGCTGATGGAGTTTTGCTCACAAGGTATCCGGAAGGCTTGGCCAATGCATTGCGCAAAATCAGCGCCAATCCTATGCCCATGCAGACTGCAAGCAACGCTACCGCCCACCTCTTTATTTCCAATCCATTCGCTTTGCCCGCCGAAGCTCGAAGCGGTAGCGAAGATGCGAAGGCGGGGAGTGGAAGAAACTTCTTTTCCGGTTTATTCAACACCCACCCACCAGTAGAAGAGAGAATAAACGCACTACTTGGGCATCAGTAAAGATTATCGAGGTCTCTCCTCGGGATCCCGAACCCGAGGTGAGTCCTCGGTAATCGGGCATAATAACAAGAAAACATGAGCGACAATCAATCAAAAGAACAATTAGCCAAGCGAGTCGCAGACCTTGAAGCCGAAGTCCATGAGCTTGAGAAAGATCTTATTCATGATTCTTTGACTGGGCTCAAAACTCGTGCATTTTTTGAAGAAGAAGCAAAACTTTATCTAAGTTCCATTTGGAATACTGGAGCTGCAAAGCGCAAAGAGTGGTTCGGTTTCAAAAATATAAGTTTTCTTTTTCTTGATATTGATTACTTTAAAAATGTAAATGATAAATATGGTCACGATGTTGGCGATATCGTTTTGAAAAAAGTTGGAGATGCAGTGGTTCGGTCACTACGCGGAGGAGACACCGCCGCACGCTGGGGAGGGGAAGAGATGGTAGTTGAATTACTTGGCGCAAACGAAGATGATGCCTTTAATACAGCCATTCGTATTAACGAACTTGTGAAAAGTCTTACTTTTTCTGAAGCTCCAGATCTGCATGTGACAATAAGTATCGGTACTGCAACAGCTATGGAAGGTTTAACCTTTGAAGCTCTTATTCAGCAAGCTGACGAAGCACTTTATAAGGCAAAGCAAACCGGCAGAAACAAAGTTGTGAGATATTCGGAATTGAGTAACTTTGATGCCCCGCTAGTGCAAACTCTGGAGCGCGACTTATAAATATTTTTTCAAAAAAATGGCCCACCAGCTGTCCGAAGACGTGGTGGGCTCATTACGGCGTTAATCGTTAATCGAAATGATGACGGGAGCGCCGTGGAAATCTGGTTTCTTTTCACAGTTTGGACAATAGGGCACGATCTCATACTCGCATTCGCCGGACCCGGCGCCAGGCATCTCTCTTAGCTGAATTGGGTGGGCAACCTTCGATCCGATGATGAGGCCACCACAGTCCTTACATTTGTAGCCATCGACATTCTTAACGTAGTTGTCCATGTTGCCTGGCGCGCGTTTTTCTTCCTCAGGTTTTTCCTTTACTGACGGCTTGACGTTGACGATCTGCCCCTCAAAGACAAGAAACTGTTCCCCTTTGTCGTTCGGATAAAGCTGAGCGAGGGTTTTTTCGACTGCATCGTCGTTCTCGTAGGGGCCAAAGACGACACCGACGTGCGAATAAAGATCTTTGTCCGTACCATAGCGAAAACCTAGTGGAGTGAAGAACTTCATAACTTTTCCTCCTTCTTAATGAGCGGTTTAATTTCGTCCAATTACGGTGATTTGATCTAATTCCAACATAACATTGCTGAACTTATACGTCAATAAAAGCAACATATCACAGAAAACAAACGTTTAATTTAGATAGCGAGAGGTTCGGCGACATTCTTGCAGATCATTGCGGAGGGTAAGAGATTTGAACTCTTGAAGGGCTTTCACCCTTGCCACCTTTCCAAGGTGGTGCACTAGACCGCTATGCGAACCCTCCCTAAACCCCTATTGGGTCGGGCGAACAATTTGCACGGCAAATTTGTTTTAGCCATGATGAAAGAATACTACATTATTATTTCCTTTTCCAAAACACTAGATTGTATATACTAAATAGCAATGAAATCCATTCGTTTTGATAAAAGGAAGTTGCGAACTCTCACTCCCACCAAAGACCCGTTTGCTTCGCTTGCGCGGTCTATAATTTTCCAACAACTTTCCACCAAGTCTGCCACTTCTATTTACAACAAGTTTGTGGCTTTGTTTCCAAAGAAAAAGTTTCCGAAACCGAAAGATGTTTTGAAATTGTCGGACACAAAGTTCAAGAGTGCTGGAGTTTCACCACAGAAAATTTCATATTTACGTGACTTAGCAAAGAAGTTTACAGACGGAACAGTCAAGCATCGCCATCTGCACAAGATGACAGAAATTGAAATAAGAGAGCACTTGATAAAGATAAAAGGTATAGGTCCGTGGACCATTGATATGTTTCTGATTTTCGCTCTCAACAGACCGGATATTCTGCCAGTCGGAGACCTCGGGATAATGAAAGGATTTCAAAAAATTTTTGGTCTAAAAAAACTCCCGTCACAAAGAACGATGGAGCGCCTAGCAAAGCCATATGCAGGGAAACGTACGTATTTATCACTACATTTGTGGCAATCACTTGATGGGTATTAGGAAATGTTAAAATAAAATCATGAATGAAGAAGAAATAAAACAAAAATTGACTGACGAAGAATACAAAGTGCTTCGGGAGAATGGGACTGAAGTTCCGTTTAGCGGTAAGTATGTAAATACTAAGGACAGGGGGATGTACAAGTGCAAGGTATGCGGACAGGTACTTTTTTCTTCTGATGCCAAGTTAGATTCCAGTGAAGGTCCAGAAGGGCTTCAGGGTTGGCCATCTTTTGATCAAGCGCTACCTAGCGCAGTGAAATACGAACACGATGACGCATACGGTATGAATCGCACTGAAGTTCTTTGCTCCAAATGTGGCTCTCACCTCGGCCATATTTTTGATGATCCCAATGAAACCACAGGAAAACATTTCTGCATCAATTCTGTTTGCCTGGATTTGGAAAGTAAAGATAAATAAGATGATGCTGAGGTCTCTCCTCGGAGTCCAGTATCCCGAGGTGAGTCCTCGGCAACTGCTGTTGATTTTATTTTTATCTCCTATATACTACTTTGCAGTATAGGTCCTCACAGTTCTCCGTGGTGTGCCGTTTGGTCCCAAGGAAAAATGAAGAGATTGCTCGTCGCCAATACGTTAATTATTTATAGACGAGAAAGAAAAAAGAATGGCAAAGAAGTTATATGTTGGAGGTGTTCCTTACTCAAGTACGGACGCCGATCTCCGCGATGCATTTGCACAGTGTGGAGAGGTTACTTCAGCGACTATTATTATGGATCGTATGAGTGGCCGATCAAAAGGATTCGGATTTGTCGAAATGGCAAATGACGATGACGCTGCAAAAGCAATTGAGATGTGGAACGGAAAGGACTTTCAAGGACGAAAGCTTACCGTCAACGAAGCTCGACCAATGCAACCACGTGCACCACGTGAGGGCGGAGGAAATAGCAACTGGTAATACCAATTCAAAAACTGCACCACGTAATGTGGTGCAGTTTTTGATATTATGTAAACATGAAAACCAAAACCAATATTTATCTTGTAGTTTTGCTAGCTTTCCTAGTAATTATTTTTTGTATATTTGCTACTAGAAAAACTTCTTTAGAGGTAAAGCCAAACGTTCTCAATTTTATACACGAGGCCACCGTCGGCCAGACGCACATCTTTGTTGACTTTGCTACCACGTCGATTGAGCAAACTACCGGTCTTTCAGGTCAGAAATCTTTGGAATCAAATCAAGGGTTATTATTTATTTTTGACCATCCAGATCTTTACGGCATTTGGATGAAGGATATGAATTTTCCCATTGACGTCATTTGGTTTGACTCAAATAAGCAAGTCGTATTTATCAAAGAAAATTTTTTGCCATCCACTTATAACCGACCCAATCCGGAAGTAGCAAATCCGCCTTCTCAAACCAGTTATATTCTTGAAGTCCCCGCCGGTTTTGTCCAAAGTAATCAAATCAAAGTAGGGGATTCACTTAGTTTTTAATAAAAAAAAGCGGGCGCGTCATACTGACACGCCCGACCAAACTTGCAAACCTTGCTACTTCTCGTCGAAGATCATCTTGGCCGCGATTGACGCTATGAAGCAGGCAATCGCGAAGATTCCAGGCTCGTAGGCGGGTTTTTCCGGCCTTGACGTCATGAACGCCGCCATCAAGAGAGCAACCCCCAACCAGAAAAGTGCCTTCGGTATAATCTGCATGTTTTTTCCTCCAATTGATGTCCGAAAAAGAGAACGACTGGAATTGAATCTAATTTGATCATAGCACATTGTCTGCTACTTTGTCAAGTACTTAAAATGACAGTTTAAAAGCGGTTGTTTGCTATAATGAACCCACATTAATCATTATATTTTCTTATTTTTATGGCTATTAGAGTTGCAATAAATGGTGCTGGGCGTATCGGAAGAGCATTCCTCAAAATTGCGCGGTTGCGTCCAGAGCTTGAGATTGTTGCCATCAATGATCTCGGTGACATTCATAACATTGCGTACCTTTTGAAATATGACTCAGCTTATGGTGTCAGTGATTTCGATGTGAAAGTTCGTGCCGATGAAAAAGCCATTACAATTGATGGTAAGGACATTGCTTTTGTTAGCGAAAAAGATCCCGCCATTCTACCATGGAAGGATTTGAATGTAGATGTTGTTGTAGAATCCACCGGATTTTTTACTGAATACGAAAAAGCACAAGCGCATATCTCTGCTGGCGCGAGGAAAGTAGTTATCTCTGCCCCAGGCAAGGGTGACGAAACAATGGGCGCAACGATTCTCCTGGGTATCAATGAGGAAAAATTTGGTTCATGTGCGGTGAGTTCAAACGGCTCATGTACTACAAATGCAGCTAGTCCAGTCGTTGCTATTATGGAAGAAACTCTCAATATTGAGAAAGCTCTTCTTGATACCATTCATAGTTATACAGCAAGCCAAGGTTTGGTAGATGGTCCTAACAAAAAAGATTGGAGAGAAGGAAGGGCGGCCGCACAAAACATTGTTCCATCATCCACTGGTGCTGCTACTTCTGTTACGAAAGCAGTTATTGGTGTACCGTTTTTTGACGGTATTTCTGTCCGTGTACCAACCATAGTCGGTTCGTACGTTGATCTGACATTTGTAACAAAGCGAAATACTAGCAAGGATGAGGTGAATGATATTTTGCGTAAGGCCGCGGCAGACCCTCGCTGGAAAGGAATATTTACAGTTTCGGAAGAGCCTCTAGTATCATCTGATATTCGAGGTAACAGACACGCCTCTATAGCGGACCTCGAAATGACGCGAGTAGTTGGTGGCAACCTTGTAAAAGTTCTTGCTTGGTATGACAACGAAATGGGGTATACATATACACTAGTGGATCACGTTATAAAGACCGGAAGTGCTATATAATAGAACAAATGAAGATTTACATTGGTACAGATCATGCGGGATTGGCCCAAAAAGAAAAAATAATTGAGTACCTACAAGGTGCTGGCTATGAAGTGATAGACAAAGGAGCTTTTGAATACGATGAAGGTGACGACTACCCTGACTTTGTCATTCCTGTTGCACGTGAAGTATCTCGCAATCCCGCCAATGCTAAGGGCATTATTCTAGGTGGTTCAGGGCAGGGTGAAGCCATGACGGCAAACCGTTTTCCCCATGTTCGCGCTGCGCTTTATTATGCCAATGCGGTTTCACTTACAACGAGCGACACAAATTTACAGCTTTCTCGTGAACACAACGATGCAAATATCCTCGCTATTGGTTCGCGTTTTGTCACCGATGACCAAGCTGTAGATGCGGTCCGTGAGTGGCTAGACACACCATTCTCAAATGTAGAACGCCACAAGAGACGTATATTAAAAATGGATCGTTCTGCACACGACTGAAATGATTGAAGTTATCCCCGCAATAATCCCGAAAAGTTTTGAAGATTTAAACGAGCACCTAGAGCTCGTGGCTGGTCTCGTACCACTTGTACAGATTGATATCAATGACGGCAAGTTTACGCCGTACAAATCATGGCCGTATATAAAGAGTCCAGACCCAGATTTTGTAAAGATCATACGTGAAGATGAAGGATTTCCATATTGGGAAGAGTTGGAATTTGAGTTTCATTTTATGGTTGTGGACCCGCAAGCTTATGTTCAAGAATGGATTTCTGCTGGTGCGCGTAGAATCATTGTTCAGTACGAATCTTTTGCTAATGGTGAAGAAGTAAGATCATTTGCCGAGAAATTTCAGAAGGAATTTGGAAAGGGTGGCGGAATGATAGGCACCGAGCTTGGCATCGCTCTTGATATGAAGACGGACATTTCAGTTTTGGATTCAATTTTTGAAAAATTTGATTACGTACAGCTTATGGGCATTGATCATGACGGAGCGCAAGGCAGTGTCTTTGATGAAAAAGTTTTAGACAAAGTTATCGCTTTACGCTCCGCGTTCCACGATCTACCTATCAGTGTTGATGGGGGAGTTACAATGGGAAACGCAGCAAGTCTCATTGGCGCTGGTGCCACTCGTCTCGTTATTGGTTCCGCAATTTTCCAGAGTGACGATATTCCAGAAACTATCGAAGAATTCGAAAGTTTGGGCAATGATAACGAGGTTTAGCCTGCATTGAGGCGAGTCCTCGGGTACTCTCGAGGTCTCGTCCTCGGTTACAATTCATCGCTATCGAGGCTTAGCCTTGAGAATTGAAATTAAGGCTAAGTCCTCGGTAACCATATGTATCTGTTCTTGGCATTTTTCATTGTGCTACAATAAACCCACAAATCTCATGTCTGATCTTACTGATTCCAAAATCCAAGAGTTAGAACTCACGGCCAACTCCATTCGCGAGTCTATTATAGAAATGCTTCTAGAGGCTAAAAGTGGCCACACCGCTGGGCCTCTTGGTATGGCAGATATTTTCACATATCTGTATTTTCACGGGCTAAAACACGATCCCAAGAATCCTTCATGGCCAGAGCGCGACAGACTTGTCCTTTCCAACGGTCATATTTGCCCAGTCCTTTATGCCACCATGGCTCACGCAGGATATTTTCCTACTGAAGAATTATTAACCTTACGCAAATTTGGCACACGCCTTCAGGGTCACCCGCATCGTGATTGGCTTCCAATGCTTGAAACTTCATCAGGCCCACTTGCCGCTGGTCTCGCTCAAGCCGTGGGTATGGCACTTGCTGACAGGATGGACAAGAAGGACGGTGAACGCACTATATATTGTCTTATGTCTGATGGCGAGCAAGAGTCAGGAGCCATTTGGGAAGCGGGAATGCTCGCTGGCAAAAACAAATTAAGAAATTTGATTGGTATTATCGACCGCAACAACATTCAGATTGATGGTTTTACCGAAGACATTATGCCTCTGGAGCCATTTGCAGATAAATGGCGAGCGTGGAACTGGCATGTCATAGAGATAGATGGTCACAATTTTCGTGAAATAGATAATGCCGCCAATGAAGCTAAGTCCATTTTCGAAAAGCCGACCATGATTATTGCCCATACAATTCCAGGTAAAGGAGTTGATTTCATGGAGCGAGATTTCAAATGGCACGGCAATCCTCCAGGAACTGATCTTCCAGGTGAACCGTCCAAAGCTGACCAGGGAAGGATTGCCCTAGAAGAGCTCCGTACTTTGGGCGGCAAAATAAGAAGCGAACACCAATGAAGTCACTTGAGAAAAAAATCACAAGATATTTGGCAGATAGAGCCTGGGACAAGGCAGTCCCCGCAGATTTAGCTAAATCAATTTCTATTGAGTCCGCAGAGCTATTGGAGTTGTTTCAGTGGGGTAATATTTCTTTTGAAGAATTAAAAAAGAATAAAACTAAATTTTCTTTATTCAAAAAAGAAATTGCTGATGTGTTCATCTATTGTTTTGACATGACCACATTGGTTGGTGTAGATACAGAGAAGATTATTCTAGAAAAGTTAAAGTATAATGAGAAAAAGTTTCCGGTAAAAAAAGTCAAAGGTACTGCAAAAAATTATTTTGCAATTAAAAAGTTATATAGAAAAAAGGGGTATTAATATACCGATATATGAAAAATTTATCACCAACGATATATAGAAAAAGAATAGTAATTGAGCTAGTTCCTGGTGTTTTGGTGAATACCAAGAAGGTTGATGTTTATTTGAAAAAATTGTCGAAATTATTGAAAATGAGGCTTGTTAGGGGTCCAATGACTAGAAAAAATCCGAGGTACGGAATTTCTAGTTATATTTATTGGGAGGAATCTGGCACACATTTTTATTTTTGGGAAAAACCGTTTCCTTTTTTAAGCGTTGATATTTATACTTGCAAGAAATTTGTAAATAAGGCTGCTGTTGATTTTACTAAAAAATATTTTAAAGCAAAAAAGAGTGAATGGAAGGAAGTAAAAATATAATGTTAAATTCCAATATAAAACTTAATAGCAAGATTTTTGATGCCGATGTTGAGCAGGTGCCAATACGTAAAGGTTTCGGCGAAGGACTTTTGGCTGCGGCAGAAGCAGATGAGCGTGTCGTTGGTCTTTGTGCAGACCTGACCGAGTCCACACAAATGATTTTTTTCAAGGAGAAATTTCCAGAAAGATTTGTGGAGATTGGAGTAGCCGAGCAAAACTTAGCAGGTGTGGCTAGTGGTATGGCTGCGATGGGGAAGATCCCATTCATCACTTCTTACGCCATGTTTTCCCCTGGTCGCAATTGGGAGCAGATTCGCACCACTATTGCTTATAATAATCGCCCGGTAAAAATCGCAGGAAGCCACGCCGGTATTTCTGTCGGTCCTGATGGCGGTACGCATCAAGCTATAGAAGATATTGCCATCACTCGTGTCATGCCACGTATGGTTGTGATTTCTCCTTGTGATGCTATTGAAGCCAAGAAGGCGACAATTGCAGTTGCTAAGACCGATACCCCCGTATACATTCGTCTTGCACGCGAGAAAACTCCTGTGATGACCACAGATGAAACTCCATTTGAAATCGGCAAAGCTCAAATCTTTTGGGACTCCTCACTTGGCGGTGAAACCGCCAAGTTGCAAGTGACAATCATTGCTACTGGCGCCCTTGTACACAAAGCACTTCTTTCTGCAAAACAGCTTGAAGCAGAAGGTATTGGTTCAATTGTCATTAACCTCGCAACCATCAAACCACTTGATGAAGAAACTATTTTGAATGCGGTAATGCGTGCGCCCAAAGTTGTAACTGTAGAAGAACATCAGATCATTGGTGGTATGGGTTCCGCAGTCGCAGAACTTCTAGCTCAAAAGTTTCCAGTTCCACAAGAATTTATTGGCGTTCACGATCAATTTGGTCAGTCTGGAACCCCCGCAGAACTTATTGAACACTACGGAATGGGTGTGTCACATATTGTTGCAGCAGCAAAAAAAGTAATTAGTAGATAATTTTCCTGGAATTCAACTTTGAGGTTTAGCCTTTTGGAGTCTTCTTAAGGCTAATACCTCGAGAAGTTAAAGTTGAATTCCAGGAAAACTTTTATATTTTAATCTTTAATCCCATGTCTCTAAAACCAGGAATTTACAAACACGCAAAAACTGGCAAGGAATACCGAGTCGTTGGTATTGCTAAACATTCAGAAACTTTGGAAGACATGGTTGTGTACGAAGCTTTGTATGAAAATGAATTGTTCAAACTCTGGGTGCGGCCTTTAAAAATGTTCACCGAAGAAGTAGAAATCAACGGCACAAAATCTCCCCGTTTTGTGTTCCTTCGCGACTCTGACTAGCCTCTAACCTCTATAATCTAACATCTAGCTTAGCAATTTCGGTCTATAACCCTCCGGTGCTTCTTTGAGAAACTTTTCTAAATCCGCTCTTTTTAGAAGACCTTTTTGTGCCCCCACTTGTTGAACCACAGACATAGAATTAATCGGTCCCCACGAAAGTGCTTGTGGAAGACTTAGGTCTAAAGCTAAGGCCGCTATAAAAGTTGACGCAAAAGCATCCCCTGCGCCCGTGCGCTCGTATGGCGGTTTAGGATCAGGATATGGTGGCATAAACCAGGTTTCCATGTCTTCATAAGCATAGGCACCCTTTGACCCATCTGTAATAACTACAATTTTCGGTCCAAGTGCTGCAATTTTCGGTAGTAGTTCTGTTGCTTCCATATCGTCTTCAATTCCTAATATTCTTCTTGCTTCTTCCTCATTGCAAAAGAATACCTCTGTTCGTTTATAAAGCTCTGCAATTTCCGCCAAAGGAAATTGCATTTGAAATGTTCCTGGTTGAAAGGCTAGTTTGATATCTGGATTTTTTTTCAAATATTCAATTATTTCTTTGTGATACGGAAGAGTATTTTGAGCCAGAGAAGAAAGGTAGACCCATTTAGGATTGCCGATATCTGGAAGAGAGTAATTATATTCTTGGTGCTTTACCAAAATTGTGCGGTCATCTTCGTACCAAAGCACATAGTGGTAGTTGGTTTCCATGTGCTTATGGGTTTTTATCATATAAGTGACAACACCATCACTATTTAATTTTTCCAGACACTCTTTTCCGTTCAAATCGTCACCGATATTTGCCACGAGAGCAGAAGACAGCCCAAGGCGCGATGCAGATACTGCAGCGTTGGCTGCATTTCCTACCGCGCGGATCACTTCTACAGATTCGTAAGGTACTTTATCTCCGAAGCGCATAGAAATCATGCATTTCTCATGATTAATATCACAATTGACGCTGGCATCTTTGAGACGAATGAATGCATCGGTCACCATGTCACCGATAGCAATGATGTCAAAATTATTTTTCATCTAATAAGTATAACAAAAAATCCCAAAACGAGGACTTGAGGCTTAGCCTTGGGAAGTTCTCTTAAGGCTAATGCCTCGATATAGTTAAGTCCTTGTTTTGGAAATTGTCGTGGTACAATATTTACATGAGAACTTTACGTGAATATGTTGCCGATGCAGAAGCCCGTCATGTTGCTCTTGGTCATTTCAACATTTCAAACATAGAAGGATTTTGGGCCATAGTTCGCGCTGCCAAAGCCCTCAATCTTCCAGTCATTATCGGCGTTTCCGAAGGGGAGAGAGACTTCATCGGAGTCAAACAAGTTCGCGCACTTGTGACAGCTACCAAAGAAGAATTGGATTTACCTATATTTCTCAACGCCGACCACACATATTCATTTGAAAGAGTAAAGGAAGCGGTTGATGCCGGTTTCGATTCAGTTATTTTTGACGGGGCGAAACTTAGTATGGAAGACAACATCGCCCAGACTCGTGAATGTGTAGAATACGCCAAGAGTAAAAATCCCGACATGCTTGTAGAAGGTGAGCTTGGTTACATTGGTCAGTCTTCCAAACTTCTCGATGCAATTCCAGAAGGTGTAGATTTGGATCCGAGTGCACTCACTTCTCCAGAACACGCCAAAGAGTTTGTAGACGCAACAGGCGTCGACATGCTCGCTCCCGCAGTCGGCAATTTTCACGGCATGCTGAAAGTAGGCAATGATCCACGCCTTGATATTCCTCTGGTCAAATCAATTCGTGAAGCTGTTGGTATTCCACTAGTACTTCATGGTGGTTCGGGTAATGTCGCTGATGATTTTACCAATTCAATAAAAGCCGGTATCGCAATAGTGCACATTAACACCGAGATTCGTGTCGCTTACCGAGACGCCCTACGTCTTGAGCTTCAAGAAAATCCAGACGAAGTCGCTCCTTACAAAATAATGAAACCGTCAGTTCTTGCTATGCAGAAAGTAGTAGATGGAAAGTTGAGACTGTTTAACGGCATTCAATAGAATAAATGTACGAAGACATAAAATCAAAAATTTCCGGTGAAATACTTACCGACGACACTACTTTGACCAAGTACAGTCATGATGCGAGTTTACTTGAGGTCAGACCGAGAGTGGTAATACATCCCAAGGATGCAAATGACATAAAAGCTGTCGTAAAGTATGTTGCTGACCACAAACAGTCAGATGCTACTCTTTCTGTTACAGCTCGAGCAGCTGGCTCATGTATGGCAGGAGGGTCGCTCAACGAATCAATCATTCTTGATATCACTACCCACATGCAGGGAATACTTGGTTTTGAAGGAGAATCGGCGCGTATTTTGCCAGGGACTTTTTATCGTGACTTTGAAAAAGAGACACTTACCCGCAATCTTTTACTGCCGTGTTTTACCGCTTCCAAAAATCTCAATACCCTGGGCGGAATGATTGGCAACAACAGCGCCGGTGAGAAGACACTGCGTTATGGAAAAATGGAAAATTTTGTAGATGAAACCAAAGTAGTTTTTGCTGACGGCAATGAGTACCTAGTCAAACCCTTGTCAAGGTTGAACCTTGACAAAAAGATAGCGCAAGGTGATTACGAAGGGAATATTTACAAAGGAATTTGGGAATTAATTGAGAAAAATAAAGAGGTGATAACAGCAGGTAAGCCCCAAGTCTCAAAGAATTCTGCTGGTTACTATATTTGGAACGTGTGGAATAATGGTTCTCGAGGCGAGTCCTCGGGAAGTCCTCTTGAAGTCTCGCCTTGGGAGCCTACTTTCGACCTAAACAAACTTCTCGTAGGCTCCCAAGGCACGCTCGGTATTGTCACCGAAGCGAAGATTAGACTCGTGCCAGTACGCAATGAAACAAAGCTATTTGTTATTTTTCTACCCGACATCACGCGTATTAGTGAGATTGTGAATATAATTCTTCCACTCGATCCGGAAAGCGTAGAGGACTACGACGACGCAACGATGAAGTTGGCTGTTAAGTTTTTTCCAGAAATGGTGAAGACGATGAAAGCTGGATTTCTTAAGATGATGTGGGAGTTTATACCAGAAGCAGAGATGATACTCACCGGAGGCATTCCAAAGTTTGTTTTGCTTGTTGAATTTACCGAAACGACGATGGAAGAAGTGGACAGGAAGATCTCCAGTCTTGACGAGCAAATGAAACAATTTGGACTGAAGACTCACATTGTGGAATCAAAGGACGAAGCAGAAAAATACTGGACTATTCGCAGAGAGAGTTTCAATCTGTTACGTAAGCATGTCAAAGACCGCAGGACCGCTCCATTCATTGACGACGTCATCGTTGATCCCAAGTATATGCCAGAGTTCTTACCGAAGATGCGAGCAATACTAGATAGCTACAAAATGACGTACACAATCAATGGTCATGCAGGGAATGGTAATTTTCATGTCATTCCGCTTATGGATATGCACGACCCGAAAAGCATCGAGACGATCATGGAGGTGGGGGAGGAGGTTTATGATCTCATCGCCGAATACCATGGCTCTATCACCGCCGAGCACAATGATGGAATTGTTCGCACCCCGTATCTCTACAAGATGTATAGTCCCGAAATCCTTGATATCTTCCAGCAAATCAAAACTATTTTTGACCCGCACAATATTTTCAATCCTGGGAAAAAGGTCAATGGAACCTTGCAGTATTTCAAGAGTCACATAGCCAAGGAATAGAGGCATCCAAACTTGCTTTTTTTAACAAACCCCATATAATGGCGCCTATGTTGTCACTACAAGTGAAAAAGCGCGATACCAAAGAAGATTTGACCACCTTGCGAAAAAGCGGTGTTATGCCAGCTGTTTTCTATGGAAAAAAGGAGCCATCTACTCCTATTTCAGTTGCCAATAAAGATTTTTTGAAAGCGTGGAAAGAGGCAGGAGAATCTTCCGTTGTTTCTTTGGTCTACGCAGATGGTTCTGTGGATGCACTCATCCATGCTGTTGATTTTGATGCTGTTACAGGGGTTCCTCTTCATGCCGACTTTTATGTTTTCGAAAAAGGACGCAAACTCCAAGTTTCAGTTCCTCTTGAATATGTTGGTGTGTCTACCGCGATCAAAGATCTCGGAGGTCTCTTGGTCAAAGTTATGCACGAGGTAAAAATTGAAGCATTGCCCGCAGACCTTCCACATAAAGTTGAAATAGATATTTCATCTCTTGCAGAATTCGGAAATCAAGTTTTGGCAAAGGATATCAAACTCCCGGCTGGTGTTATCTTGATGGAAAACCTTGAAGAAGTGGTTGCCCTTGTCTCTGCTCCAAAAGAGGAAGAACCAGAAGAAGTTGCACCTGTGGATCTCTCCGCAATTGAAGTAGAAAAGAAGGGCAAGGAAGCCAAGGAAGGTGAGGAAGGCGTAGCAGAAGTTGCACCTGAAGCCGAAGCTCCAGCAGAGAAGACAAAGAAATAATTTTTTGAAGTAAATAGACCACGCAACTTTTACTTCGTAAAACTTGAATGGGCAAGCAACAAAAGACGGCCTTGGCCGTCTTTTGTTATGTGTCATAGACGCAATTTGTTTACATCCCAGCTCCAAAGTCATACGGCCTCGCGCTTCGCCCAATAGGGTTGGCCTATCCGGCCCCGCACGAGGGCCTCTGGCTGGGGCGGGATTAAGAAAAATATTCTTGTTCCACTCGGTATTTTTCTAAAAATACGTTAAAATAGAACAATAGTTTATGAAAATTATAGAGTATTACAAACGACTGTCTTTGTTGCGCTCTTTTTTTGTTTTTCTATTTATAATGGGGATTTTATTTCCCCACAATATTTTTGCGCAAACCTCATCACTTGCCAATGAAAGTCAGGCCCAGCTACAGTCTGACTACGACGCCCTTCAGCAAGAAATTGCCAAATGGCAGGGAATTTTGGATGAAACCAAAACCAAAGCCACTGGTATCAAGGGTGACATAGGTGCTTTAACAGCACAGATAAATGTAGCCGAAGCAACCATCAAAGCAAAAAATATAGCTATTGCTCAATTGGCTACTCAAATTGGTATAAAGAACCAGACATTGAATGTTTTGCAAGACAAGCTTGACCAGGGTAAGCAGTCACTTGCTCAAATATTGCGCAAGACCAACGAGCTCGATGCATATTCATTGCCCGAGGTTATACTTGGCAATCAAAATTTGTCGGATTTTTATGATGATATAAACACATTTACATCCGTCAATCGTTCAATGCAGGCGTACTTTGGGGAAGTACAGCAGGCCCAGTCAGATACGGCAAAAGCGGCGGCAGCGCTTGATACTCAGAAAAACGCCCAAACTGATGCAAAGTACGTTGTTCAAACACAAGAGAAAGTAGTTGCTCAAACTCAAGCACAAAAGAAACAACTCTTAGCTGTGACGCAGACACAAGCTGCCGGCTATCAAGCCATTGTTTCTGACAGACAAGCAAAAGCCGCGGCAATAAGAGCTGCGCTTTTCAAATTGCGTGACACTCAAGGCATTCAATTTAGTGATGCTTTGGCATTTGCAAACGCAGCATCCCAAAAAACTGGTGTTCGTCCAGCTCTGATTCTTGCCATTCTCACCCAAGAGTCCAATCTTGGTAAAAATCAGGGCTCGTGTTTAATTACCAATCTTAATACTGGTGATGGTGTAGGGAAAAATAGTGGCACACCTTTCCAAAAAGTTATGTATGCTCCACGCGACACCACACTTTTCCAAGCGATTACTGCGCGTCTTGGTCTTGATTGGAAATTACAAGCCGTATCGTGCCCACCTTCTTACACTTGGACCCCTACCCGTGGATATGGTGGAGCAATGGGACCATCGCAATTTATTCCATCCACTTGGGAACTTTTTAAGAATCGCATTGGTGCCGCACTTGGAATTCAGCCAGACGCCGCTGACCCATGGAATCCTCAAGATGCATTTACCGCAACTGCACTTTATCTATCTGATCTTGGTGCAGTAAACGGCAGTTATACATCGGAGCGAAACGCAGCATGTAAATATTATTCAGGTTCAGTTTGCAGAGCTGGTCGTAAGCCACCAAATGTTTTTTATGGTGATTCAGTAATGGCCGCCGCCGAAACTATTCAAGGTAACATTGATTTCTTGAAGGGAGTTTGAAGATTCAATCTTGAAGCTTCTCCTCGGAATTCCGAACCCCGAGGTGAAGTCCTCGAGAAGTTAAGATTGAATCTTTACGTTCATTTCCCAAAAACCCCTTATTCTATAAGGGTTTTTTGACACTAATTTAAACAAAATGAAATTTAACTTGACACAGATATCTGTTGTGCTATAATGCACGCACATCGGATTCGGCTCACCGAAAGGAGGCCTCTCACCCCAGGGGTGCAAAAAAGTCCGATGTTTTGATAGTTTTGGTAGTTGGGTAGTGAAAGAGTCGTTAGTTTTGTGTGTTACGGGCTTGTGCTGTAAGAAGTACGCCTTGCCCGGCGGTGCTCGGGGGGTGGCGGACACAATCCGCTGCCCGCCCGGGCCCGCGAATGGTCTACCCACGTGTTAGGTTCCTCGCTACGTGTGGGTGCAGGGGAAACAGGGGCATCGAGCGTGCGACCTCGAAGTGAGGCGTGAGCCCCCAACGCGCTCGGTGAACTGGGGCAAACGGGAAGTACGGTGCAAATTTGCGCCGTCGTGAAGTACACGGCGTGGCACCGGTAGTCTCCGCGGTTCGGGCGCGGTAAGCCGTAGATACGGCACCGCCCCGGCCGCGAAATCTGTCCGTCGCAGCGTGCGTCGGACACGTGCAGTACCGTTCTCTAGTTTCTCTTAGTTTTTCTTACCCCGGTGTGCTGGCGGGGGAGGCAAATCTGCCTCTTCCCGCCGGCACGTCGGCAACGCTGTTCTTTAGGTGGGTGATTCCATCAGTTTCATACGCTTCAAAGCGGCTCGACTCCAAACAGGTTGTCGGGTTTTTTGTTGCAAAAAATAATTTACTCTGTTATAAATTTTTTTGACTAAGACCCAGCTCCACTTTTGATTTTGATATATCTTTGCGACGCTTCGCTCATCGACGGGATGGCCTATTCGACCCCGCATCGCAGTTGCTAATTTTATGTCACGGTGTTATATTACCGAGGCTTGAAAATAACGGCAAAAGTGGAGCGGGGTCATGATTTTCTAAGACTCGCTTCGCTCGTTAAGAAAATCAATGAAAACCGATATTCATCCACAATATTTCCCAAACGCCACAGTTACGTGCGCGTGTGGAAACACATTCAAAATTGGTTCCACCAAAGAGAAGATTGAGGTGGAAATTTGTTCTGCTTGCCACCCTTTTTATACTGGTAATGACAAAGTTCTAGACACCGCTGGTCGCGTAGAAAAGTTCAAAGCCAAGCGTGCTGGGGCAAAAGCAAAGAAGAAGTAAATAGCCTGACTGACAAGAGGCCTCTCCGCTCCGCGGTGGGCCTTTTGTTTTGTATAATAAACACTATGGATTTACCCAAATACAAAGAAAATCAAAAGACCAGTTACTTGGCACAGCTTTTGGAGGAACTTCTCAAGAAGGAGAGTGATCTTTCGGCGTTAGTAGATACCGATGCGACAATGAAGGATATGGCGGATGAAGAGCTCAAACATATCGCCGAGGAAAAACAAAATCTTATCAAGCAAATGGATGATATTTTGATGGTTGAGGAGAAAGAAGAGGAATTTCCAAACGAAGTTATTCTCGAAGTGCGTGCTGGCGCTGGTGGGGAAGAGGCGGCACTTTTTGCAGAGATGCTGGCAATAATGTATCAGAAATATTCGGAGGCCAAGGGTTGGAGTTTCAAAATTCTAGAACTTTCCAAGAGCTCACTTGGTGGTTACAAGGAAGGATCGTTTGAAATTCATGGCAAAGGAGTTTATAAGGAGCTTAGATACGAAACAGGAGTGCATCGTATTCAGCGTGTTCCTGAAACCGAAAAAAGTGGACGAGTTCATACTTCTACAGCCTCTGTTGCAATATTGCCCATTCGAAAGAAAGTTAAGTTTGAGATTAATCCTGCAGATTTGGAAATTGAAACATCACGTTCGGGGGGAAAGGGAGGACAAAATGTAAATAAAGTTGAGACTGCAGTGCGCATAGTTCACATTCCTACTGGTCTTGATGTCCGCTCTACCAACCAGCGTAGTCAAGGGGCGAACAAAGAGAAAGCTATGGAGATTTTGACCGCTAAGCTCGCTGCTCTCAAGGAAGAAGAGGAAGCCAAGAAGCATTCGGCCGAACGCAAAAGTCAGATAGGCACAGGCGACCGCTCGGAGAAGATTCGCACTTACAACATTCTTCAAGACCGTATCACTGATCATCGTCTGAAAGAGTCATGGCACAATATTCCACTCATTTTGGCAGGGAAGCTTGACCCAATCGTAGAAGCCCTTCGATCAAGAGAAGACGAGCCAAATAGCACCACAGAAGCCTAAGGAGTTGCAGAAAAGGCCTTGATTTGTTAGTATTTCACCCTCGCCCACCAAAGTTTTGAGTACAAAATTTAGGCGGATAAAAGTTAATAATACAAATGCCAACCATAGAAAAAAAGATAACCACAAAGACCCCAATCGACTCCCTTTTTGCGGTAGGAGCGCATTTTGGTCTTATTCGTTCACGCAGACACCCATCGACCAAGCCATTTATTTTCGGCGTTAAAAACAAAGTTGAGATTTTTGACCTGGAAAAAACAGTTGAAAGTCTTGAGAAGGCCAAAGAGTTTATCAAATCTCAAGTAAGCACAGGAGGCCTTATTCTTTTTGTCGGTGGCAAAAATGAAGCCAGAGCCAGTGTTCTCTCTGGAGCACAAAGTGCTGGCCAGCCCGTTGTCGCTGGTCGCTGGCTTGGTGGGACCCTCACCAATTTTCAGGAAATCAAGAAGCGTATCGCTAGACTGGAAGATCTCACCTCCCAGCGTGAGAAAGGTGAGCTTGTCAAATACACCAAGAAGGAGCGATTACTTATTGATCGAGAAATCATAAAGCTTGAGAGAGATTTCGGTGGAATTTCTTCAATGAGATTTGCACCTAAAGCACTCTTTGTCATTGACCCAAAGCGTGAATACATTGCAGTGGCTGAAGCAAAGAGACTCAACATCCCAGTAGTTGCACTTGCTAGTTCTGATTGTGACATTCGAGGTATTGATTATCCAATTCCAGGAAATGATGCATCTCAAAAAAGTATTGCTTATTTCGTAGGTCAAATTGTTGACGCAGTTTTAGAAGGCAAACGTCTTGCGACTGTCGCTCCGGCACCAGCCACAGTAGAAACAAAATAGTTGTTTTGGTGTTCATTTATATATATTTCATCTTTAATATTTTTCCATGATTACAACCGACCAAGTCAAAGAGCTTCGCGACCGAACAGGTTTATCTATTATGCAGTGCCGAAAAGCTTTGGAAGAGGCCAACGGTGATACCGAGAAAGCAATTGTCATTCTTCAGAAAAAGAGTGGTGATGTCGCCTCAAAGAAATCTGCCCGTACTCTTGGTTCTGGAACGGTGCAGTCGTATATTCATGGCGGTTCAGTAGGAGCTATTGTAGAACTTTCATGTGAGACTGATTTTGTTGCTAAGAATGATGAATTTAAGGCTTTGGCCTATGATGTTGCCATGCAAGTCGCAGCCACCGATCCACTATTTTTGAAAATGGAAGATGTCACCCCAGAGGCCAAAGCTACAGCCATTGAAGTCTTTGCCGAAGAAGCCAAGGATAAGCCTGCTGAAATCAAAGAAAAAATTATTGAAGGCAAACTCAATTCTTATTTTGGTGAGCAGACTCTTATGGAGCAACCGTTTATCAAGAATTCTGAACTCAAAATCAAGGATCTTATAACGGGTGCCGTACAGAAGTTTGGTGAGCGAATAGAAATCCGTCGATTCATTCGTTTTTCAACGAAGTCTTAAATCAACCCCATGTTTACAGTTCTTTTCATACTTTCATTTATTGGTATCCTGTCTTTGATACTTGTGAAAGTATACGAGCTCAAACGTGACCGTGTGACTATAGTGACAAAAAAGCTTTCGCAGTATGATGACAAGGTTGTTGCGCATCTGGAAAAATTACAGAGCCACTATAAGCGCAGTACTGAGAAAGTCTCAAGTGTAATGGAAGGGGGTTTGCTTACGAAGTCCAAAGAAGTTGCAATTCAGCTCAAAAATAATTCGCAAAAAGCATATAAGTCTATCCTCCCAGACGTAAGAGGAAAAAGAGTTTTCAAGAGCGACAAACCCGCTTCCGAATTCCTGAAAACAATCAGCCAAGACAAGGAGCAAAATGGTGGAGGAAGGATTGAGGATAATATAATCAGTAGCGAACGACCGACGAGTGGCCAATAGCTTATGCTGAATTTTCGTTGTAAGTTGTAGGCTGTTTATTATATGTTGTTGGTCGTAGGCTGTTAGTTAAATACGCCGCCTCAGCTGTTTTGGCCCAAACAAATCTAGTAAAATTTGAATGGGTAAATAGCTCTGGGCGAAAAGACTTATTGTGGTAGTGTAAGTTGTTGGTTGTGAGTCGTGAGTTGTTAGTTAATTATGCCGCCTTAGCTGTTTTGGTAGGTATGGGCATTACGAAAAACGTGATAATGTTTCAAGACTTTTAAATCAAATACGCCGCCTTAGCTCAGTTGGTAGAGCAACACTTTTGTAAAGTGAAGGTCCTCGGTTCGAATCCGAGAGGTGGCTCAAGAAAAAGACGCCAAAGGCGTTTTTTTTGTTGGCCAACTCTCGGACGTAGTCTGAGAGGTGAGATTGGGTTGGGACCCAACCGCAAGACCTATGATAGTTTTTTATGAGCTTGCGAAATAAAAAACAGAATAGGTGTACAGCTCCTGTAAGGAAGCTCAACGTATGAAAAGAAATTTTGTATGCGACGGCATACAAAATATCCGTGACCTAATCCGAGAGTTCTTTAGTTATTTCTTCGTACTCGTCGCATTTGTAGAAGTTGCATTATTCAATGCGTTTTCTTTTTGCCAGATAGCGATTTGAGGAATTGCCTTTGTCATATTATCAATACTTTGGAATCCATAGAATGTCTCGTCGTCTATGAGTAGGGCCGGCAAGTTGTTGTCTACCTTGTTTATTGAGATTAGGGTTTGAATTGCAGAAAGATCCAGATTGTAGTCAAAAGAATAAACTCGAAGCTGTGGGTAATCTTCTCGAAGTTTGGTAAGGACGAATCCCTGCTTATCACAATCTGCGCAATCTTTACCATAGAAGTACAGAACAAAGGCATACCTGGTCCCACATTTCTGACTGACTTGTCTCATCAGGAGAAAGTCTTTGATTTCAAGAAGGGAATAGTATTGTTTGAGTGCTATCACTTGGCTATCGTTTGCATTTCTGGTTTGTTCAGCGTATGAGAGTTTGTCGCCCAGAGCACCAAGCTCTGCAGAAACTGCCGTGGGGCCCACTTCTTTGCAAGAAAATTCTTGCAATAGGGCCGTCTGTACTTCTGAAGACAGAATGTTTGTAGATATCTGGTCTTGTATTGAGCGAAGTTCATCGATTTTCTTTTGGCCCAACCAGTTTGCCAAATACAATGCGCTAAAAAAAATTACAGCGGTAATCAAAAAAGCGATAACGTATTTTTTTGTATCAATATTTTTCATCTCATTAGAAGTTAAATACAAACACAAATTTACCGCCGTGAGAATTGGTGTTGTAAGTCTTCCTAGTAATTATTGAGCAAGTTTTCATAATTGGTGAACTTCTAACGGGACAGGTTATGTCTATCTCCAAGAAATGTTTTTAGAAAGAATAGTATTGTAAATGGCTTTCATTAGCCAGAATGGAACGATGAGGCTGTATATTGGGATAAAATACAATAGATCTAATGAAAAACGGAATTTACCTTCTGTAATGACTCGTGAAAGTACGATGATACTCATGGATAGGAACCACACGATAAGGGCCAAGATAACTATAGAGTCAGTGTTTGTGAAGAACCAATCAAAAGTAAAGAATTTGAAAGCGCCGAAATCAAGGCCTATAGCTTGGTATCTCTGAAACTCCGTTGACATTCTTACTACGAAATTAAATAGGAAAGCTCCCGTGGAATACAGGGCGAAGAATATGGTTAATACAGCAATAGGTAGTGTCAGGAGTCCCAAATTACCGTACTCCTTTTTAAAAAATAGGGATTTGTAATCGATGGAGTTGTTTATGAAACCGTAAGTCCAGCGGACTCTTTGTTTATAGAGAGCTTTTACATTTTTGGGAACAACAGTATGCACTTTTGCATCATGAGCATTTACAATTTTGTAATGATTTTTTTGCATGCGAAGAGCATACTCCAAATCTTCAGTGTGGTACGCCTCCTTGTAGCCACCTAGTTTTCTGAATACTTCTGTGCGAAATATTGAAAATGGGCCAGGTGTTACTCGCAATGCGCCCAAATATGAAAGCATCTTGCAAATAAATATTCCCCAAGCATACTCAACTGATTGAACGACTTGGATAATATTCTTGGGTTCATGGACCACAATAGCAGGAGTAACCGCCATGACGTTGTCATCTTCGAAGTGGCAGATAATGCGATGAAGCGTTTCTGGTTCAACAAATGAATCAGCATCAAGGCATCCCACCATCTCACTGGTTGTCTTTTCTAATGCAAAATTGAGAGCCGTGTACTTACCACCATTTTCTTTTGTATAGACTTCAATTTGAGAATTGTCTTTGAATTGTTCCAGAATTTGAAGTGTATTGTCTGTGCTTCCATCATCTATTGCCAAAATTTTGAATTTATCTTTTGGATAGCTAAGTGCCAAAAGAGAAAGAATAGTTTTTGTGACAGTTTTTTCTTCGTTGTAGCACGGAACAATTATTGTGACAGAAGGCCACCAGTCAGATTTTTTAACACGTTTTATCTCGGTTTTCATATGTTCTCTCTTTTCTAAATAGGTGATGAGCAAAAAAACCTCAAAAAAAAGTGAGATAAAAAACGCGATATATACGAATGAGTTTCCGATAGCTGGGAGCATTTTCTCTAGGAGAGTAGATAATACTTCAATTATGATGCCATTTCAAGTCCTGATTAAGGTTTTGAAACTGGCTAGCACTCGGCTATAATGAGGTCATGAAAGCAGATTTGTCACAGCAAAAAGGACACCTTCACCCGATTTCTCATATTATTGAGAAAACTGAAAGCATTTTCAAAGAACTTGGTTTTGCCGTTGCTACTGGCCCTGAAATTGAGACCGAGTATTACAACTTTGACGCGCTCAATATTCCCGCCCACCATCCGGCTCGAGATATGTGGGATACTTTTTGGCTTAAACAAACCAACAACCAACAACCAACAACCAACAATAATTCAAATTCAAATTCGGATTCCGATGGTAAGTTGTCGGTTGTCGATGGTCAGTTATTACGGACCCATACCTCACCAGTCCAGATTCGTTATACAGAAACACACAAGCCACCTATTCGCATTATTGTGCCAGGAAAAACTTTTCGCCACGAGGCGACTGATTCCACACACGAAGCGCAATTTTTTCAGCTTGAGGGACTAATGATTGAAGAAGATGTGTCTTTGGCCAATCTCAAATACGTATTGGAATATTATTTTGAAAAATTATTTGGTGAGAAAACACCGGTCAGATTTCGTCCAAGTTTTTTTCCATTCACCGAACCGTCAGTGGAAATAGACATGTTTTATAAAGACAAATGGCTTGAGATTATGGGTGCGGGCATGGTTCATCCCAAAGTTCTTGCAAGTATGGGAATAGATTCACGCAAATACCGTGGTTTTGCTTTCGGTGGAGGCATTGATCGTCTAGCAATGCTTAAGTTTGGAATTACAGATATTCGCATGTTTTATGACGGTGACCTGCGCATGATCAACCAATTCTGACATGAAAATTTCTTACAACTGGTTACAAGATTACTTTGAAAAATCACTTCCAACTCCGGAAAAAATTGCGGAGCTTTTGACCGCGCACGCATTTGAAGTGGAATCAATTGATAAAGTGGCCGATGACACAGTGCTTGATGTTAAAGTTTTGCCAGACAGAAGTCATGATTGTCTTTGCCATATTGGGATGGCACGAGAGGTGGCTATTCTCACTGGATTAAAAATTAAATCTGAAATCTCAACTCCAGACTTACTTACAGTTCCAGAATCAAATGTACTTCGAGTTGAAGTGGAAGACACAAATTTGTGCAAACGTTTTTCCGCACTGGTTATAGAAAATGTGGAGGTAAAAGATAGTCCAGATTGGCTCAAGAAACGGCTAGAGTCGATCGGTCAACGTTCTATTAATAACGTGGTAGATGCTACCAATTATGTGATGTTTTCGATTGGCCAGCCACTCCACGCTTACGACAGGGCTCTTCTTAAAGAGACAGACGGAGGTTGGAAAATTGGTGTCAGAAAGGCCAAAGAAGGAGAAAAGGTTGTTGCGCTAGGCGAAACGGAATATTCACTAAAAGAAGGAAACCTTGTTATTACTGACGAAAACGCCAACACAATTCTTGGCATCGCTGCCATTCGTGGGGGGGTGGCGACAAAAATAAGCAAACAAACCAAAAACATTATTTTGGAATCAGCAAATTTTGATGCAGTTCACATACGTAAAACTGCCAAAGCACTTGGGGTGCGTACCGACGCTTCGGTTCGTTTTGAAAATGAAATTACGCCGGAACTTACAATACCAGCGCTCAAAGTGGTTTCTGATCTTATACTCAATATTGCGGGGACAGATGAGACGCAAATAGAAGGAGTAGTAGATGTTTATCCACGAAGGCCTAATCCATACAAAGTTGGTGTTTCACTTTCAGACATATGGAACACTCTTGGTATAGATATTTCAGAAAAAGATGTTAGCACTATTCTTGATAGAACCAAATTTAAGTGGCAATTAGTTAATCCAAGAGAAATTATTGTTGAAACAGCTGAGAAACTTCTTGGAGTGCCTTATAAATATTCCGCAAGTGTTTTATACGAAGCACCAAGAGTTTTTAGTTGTTCATCGTTAGTAAATTATCTGTACCTGCAAGGTGGCATATCATTACCACGTGTGACAGTTGATCAGTTTGTTTATGGAGAAGAAATTGAAGAATCCCAACTGAAACCCGGAGATATCATTTTCTCAAACAGTAATTCTAAAAAAGAAGAGGAATTTGTTATTATTGCCACAGGAGAAATTGTACGTCAAAAAGTTCATCACACAAAAACAATAGATTTTATGCCAGGAACTCCTGTCCCTGATGGAGTCAATCATAACTATGTTTATGTTGGGGATGGGTTTGTCATTCACGCATCTAGTTCAAGGAATGTTGTTGTTCGTGATGAGTTTGAAGCAATAAAAAAAACACAGAATGTTGTAGGTTACAGAAAAATATTGAATGTCGAAGAAAAGCATTTTGTTATTACTATTCCACCCGAGCGTCTTGATTTGCGGCTTAAAGAAGATTTGATTGAAGAAATTGGAAGAATTTATGACTACGAAAATTTGCAATCAAAATCTATTAAACCTTTTGAAAAAAATTTTGAAATAAACAAAAAAGAGTACTGGACGAATGAATTTAAAAAACTTTTTGTAGATAATGGATTTTCTGAAGTTATTACATATTTATTCAGAAATAGCGGGGAAGTAGAGCTTGCCAATCCAATAGCCAAGAACAGGCCTTATTTGAGGCCGAACTTACAAGATGGTTTATCAGAAGCGGTTGAATTAAATTCGCACAATTTGGAGCTTCTGGGTCTCGCCGAAGTAAAAATTTTTGAAATTGGAAATGTGTTTGCAAAGGGTGATGAGCACACTTCAATTGCTTTTTCCGCAGTTAATCCAGATGAAATTAAAAAGAAAATTTCTGAAACCATAGGATTTGATATTGATTTCAAAACTGATGGAAATATTCATGAAGCAGACTTTGATGAAATTTTGGAAAAATTACCAGAGCCCAAAGACTCGTTCCAATATTCAGACAATGATAATGTTCACTTCAAATCTTTTTCGCAGTATCCGTATGTATTGCGTGATATCGCAGTGTTCGTACCGGAAGGGGATGACCAAAATGAAATTATTAAAGTTATAGAGAAGGAAGCGGACGGTTTGCTTGTTAACTATAAACTTTTTGATACATTCACAAAACAATTTCCTGAAGGAAATAAAACATCATACGCGTACAGATTGGTTTTCCAGTCAATGGAAAGAACACTCACTGATGATGAAATAAATCCGATTATGAGCAAGGCGACAGAGATTCTTAATAGCAAAACAGGTTGGCAAGTACGATGAAATTAAATATCCCATTTTTATCACAAAATGATTTAACTATTCCTTCAGAGTGGGTCGAAAGGTCGTGCGCCATTGTGTCTTTGAAAATGTGTATGGATGTCTATGCCGCCAAAAATGGACTTACCATACCGTCGTTGCCAGATTTACTAAAAGAAGCTTTGTTTATGAAAGGCGGATCGCGTAGTCCAACAGTCGGCTGGAAGCACGATTCACTTATTTGGCTTGCACATAATCATGGCGTTCCTGCATACAGAGAAGAGTTTCGAAGTGACCACATCGATCTTGAAACTGGCAACAATACTCCGAGTGAATTCAGTAAGAGAATTTTTAATGAAGGGATCAAACGTATCAGATATGGAATAACGCAAGGTGTGCCGGTGATGGTATCTTTTCTTCCCGGTTTTGGTTCAAAAGCAAATTCTCATCTAATAGTTGTAACGGGTTTTGAAGATGGCGACAAAAAAGGATTTTACATAAATGATCCTAGTCCAATTAGCCCAAAAGAGAACGTTTTCGTACCAGAAGAGGAGGTGATTAAATATTGGCGTAAATTTGCACTTTTTGTTGGTTAAATCAAGGATTTTACACCATATTTTATCCACTATTGGACCTTTCTTTTTGGACTCGTTTTTGCTAAAATAAGCTTGTAAAAGTTAGATTTTTAAAGGTTTGCATGCCTCGAAAAAGGGGCAAATTTGTTTCTATATGGCCACTCCTAAAAAAGAAGAAAAGAAACCCAAAACCAACGGTTACAACGCCTCGGATATTACCGTTCTAGAAGGCCTTGAGCCAGTCAGGAAGCGTCCTGGTATGTACATTGGTACTACAGGGCCAGACGGGCTTCACCACCTCATTACAGAGGTTTTTGACAACTCTCGCGATGAAGCGATGGGTGGCTTTGCCAATGACATTGAAGTGGCTTTAATGCCAGGCAATCAGATTCGCGTGGTAGACAATGGCCGTGGTATCCCGGTAGATGTGCACAAGCAGACCAAAGTCTCTGCACTAGAAACGATTATGACCACGCTTCATGCTGGAGGAAAATTCGGCGGAGAGAATAGCGGATACAAAGTATCAGGCGGTCTTCACGGCGTTGGAGCCTCGGTAGTGAATGCGCTTTCTGTTTACACCAAAGCAGAAGTTTATCGTGACGGCGGAAAGTATGTACAGGAGTACAGTAAAGGCAAAAGGAAAGCTGCCGTAAAAAAAGTTGAATCATCAAAGTTGAATGGCACAGTTATTACTTTTCAACCTGACCCAGAAATTTTTCCTGATACCACTTTTGAATTCAGTCGTGTGGTGAACCACCTTCGTCAGCAGGCGTATCTCGTGAAAGGTTTGCGTATCACAGCAATTGATGCTCGCGAATATGCCGGAAAGATAAACGCTGACGATGTTTTCTTTCTACGTGAGCTCGGGCTTGATGTCCCATCAATGTCTTTTTATTTTGAAGGTGGACTTCTTTCACTTGTGAAGTTTTACAACCAGACACAAAAGCCAATTCACAAAAATATTTTTTATGTAGAAAAGAAAAATGATAACTATGAGTCAGTAGAAGTATCGCTACAGTATGTAGATGACATTGTTTCTAGAGTTGTTCCTTTTGCAAACAACATATACAACTCCGAAGGTGGTACTCATGTCACTGGTTTCAAGACCGCGCTCACACGCTCCCTCAATGCTTATGCGCGCAAGAACAATCTTATAAAAGAAAGTGAAGACAATTTTACAGGCGATGATGTTTTGGAAGGACTGACAGCGGTTATTTCTGTAAAAATCCGTGAAGTCCAGTTTGAAGGTCAGACCAAGGCCAAGCTCGGTACAGTGGAAGCTAGGGGATTGGTAGAAAGTGTCTTTGGTGACGCGTTTTCAGCCTATTTGGAGGAGAATCCGGACGATGGGAGAGCTATCATAAACAAGGTGGTTCTAGCCCTAAAGGCCCGAAAAGCGGCCAAGGCAGCCAAGGATTCCGTTCTTCGCAAGGGTGCGCTGGAAGGTATGACATTACCTGGCAAACTCGCTGATTGTTCAAGTAAATCCGCAGAAGAGTCCGAAGTGTTTATTGTGGAGGGAGATTCCGCAGGTGGCACTGCAAAGATGGGTCGTGATCGCAAAACCCAAGCTATACTTCCTTTGCGTGGAAAAATATTGAACATTGAACGTGCACGACTTGATCGTATGCTTGGAAGTGAACAAATTAAAAATTTGGTTATCGCACTCGGTACTGCCATCGGTGATACTTTTGATATCACCAAGCTTCGCTATCACAAAATCATTATCGCTACTGATGCCGATGTGGACGGCGCACACATTCGTACACTTCTTCTTACTTTATTTTACAGATTTTTCCGTCCACTTATTGATGCAGGACATGTCTACATTGCACAGCCACCACTTTATAAAATAAAAAAGGGAAAAGAGATTTTCTACGCATATTCTGATGAAGAAAAAGCAAAAATTATCGGCAAGGACGCAGATATGGCAGAAATCGAGGAGAGTTCCGAGTCGGTATCAGAGGAAACCGAAGTTGAGTCTGATGAAGCCGACAGCTCTAAGCTAAAAGCTAAAACCTCAAAAATCTCTATCCAGCGATACAAAGGTCTTGGAGAAATGAATGCGGAAGAACTTTGGGAGACCACTATGGATCCGGCAAGGAGAATTTTGAAACAAGTAAATGTAGAAGATGCCCGCGAAGCTGACAAAATATTTGATACTCTCATGGGCTCTGACGTTCCATCTCGAAAATCATTTATTCAGTCCAACGCCAAGCTTGCTAATTTGGATATTTAAAACATCCTCGTCCCTTTCGGGGCGAGGATGTGAACAGGGAATCGAGGAATCTACGTATCAATCGCTCCTACCTCATCCGCCATGATCTCGGCCATTTTCCTGTGGGCCATGATTCCAAGGTCATGTAGGCCACCAGTATTTTTGATGGCATCAATAACAGCCGCCATCTCAACTGAATTGTTTGCGAACCCCATCATCTTCTGAAGATGTTTTTTTCGTAGCGTGGGGTTCTCCCCAAGAGAGTGTTTGCGGAGCTCGAGTTCGCTGGCCTCAGACCAGCTTCCTTCGAGTTCGATTGCACGTTCTATTACTGCCTGACGCGCTGGTCCGGTTTCAGGGCTATTGTCGAGGAGATCCATTGCCCGCTCGAAGATTGTGATGCTCGAAAGAGCCCCCACAACCACCCTGTCCCACAACATGTAGTACAGTTTCTCGAGTTGCCTTCTGGAGTTGTCCGCGGACGGCGGAAAATACTCTTTAAGGTTTCTAAACGATTTGGGGGAGTTGTTTGACCTCAGAACTTCTTGAACAAATTCTGCTTCCCAAACGTTTATGATTATTCGCAATACGGAATCCGGCGCCCGGCCCTTTTGTTTGTAATACCAGTCAACGGAAGCGCTTAGGTCACTTACTCCACCGTAATGCTCTGTGAACGGCCTGCTGTAGCGTCGAGCGTTGGCCAACTTGATAGTAAGTACCATCACGGCCAGTATGGCCATGACGAACATACCAAAAAAGATTCGAGCTTCCGTAATAGACATGGGGTGACTCCTCACTCGAAGGTTTACTAGGAACAAATCCTGAATGTATATAATCAGTTTTTTGTCTTTATGTCAAATAGTTTTATCTGTCAAGGTTAAACCTCGGTAGATATTATATCTAGTCACCTTTATTGATCGCATTGACTTTATTCCTTACTTTATCATATATGATAAAGTAAGGAATTTATGTTAGAAAAAAGGAAAGTATAAAAATGTATAAAGTTGTTACTTTTGCGAAAACAAATGTTTCCAACGTCCCCTGCCAGCGCGTGGAGGTAGCCCCAAGGTAATCATTTTTTCTAGTATGTCCCAGACACTTTCATCAAGTTCTTTGATTACTTTTTTCAAAAAAGTATATTTTCCAATTTCAAGTTTCAAAGACATTCTGGCAACTGTTGCTGGGCTCATGTGCAGACTGTCAACAATGTATGAATGTGGAACTTCTCTAGAGAGTAGATATATAACCGCAAAACGCTTTGCTAACATGATTTTTTCTGTATGTGTAAGAAACTCCTTCAAAAATAATGCTAACGAAGATCGATTTTGTGATGTTTCAAAAGCCAAAATCAATTGACTGTAGAGTTTTTGAAGGTCTTTCGTTTCTAGTTTTTTAGAAGATATGTGTGGCATACGTTTTAAATTAGTTTTTTATATATAAAATTCAATAGATTAGTTTATCATATATGATAAACTAAGGAAAAGTAAAATAGTTACAAAATTGTTAGTCTATAGAATTTATATTAGAAATCTCTGCTTTCGCCGTCGGCAATGGTGACGAAGTTGATGCCGACTTTTTCGAGAATCATTTTCACCATACTTTGAGATTTTTGGGCTATCCATTCCTTTGTCATTCCATCGTGTACAGCAAACGCGACCTTGGGATGAATTGTCCTACAATATTCTATAGCGTCAGAGATTTTGAGCCATGGACCTGCCACAGGGAGAGCAAGAATGTCCACTGGGCAACCAGGGTCATAGAAAGCGTCACCAGGGTAGAATAATCGCTCACCAATCATGTAGCCAGTATTCTCAACTGGAGGAATAGTGATATACACTTCAGCGTGTGTGTCGCCGTATCCTTGGACAAGTATACCTCCGACGTCTGTTTCATCTTTGTGAGCGATAATTTCACAAGCAATATTTTCCTTTTTTAAAATTTCTGATACAGCATTATTTGTAATGACACGAGCAGTCGGATTGTTGGCCATTACCTTTTTCAATGAGTCCACATGCAAGTGGTCTGCGTGTTCGTGAGTAATAAGAACAGCAGAAATGCCAGTAACTTCATCTTGCCCAGTAGAATAATTGCCAGGGTCTGTGAGCAATTTCACCCCCTTATCTTCAATTACCAAACAACAATGTCCAATTTTTGTTATACGCATTTTTATTTCTTATTTTTTATTTCTTCTTTAATTTTCTTCAAAAATTCTTCCAAACTCATAGTTTCTTGTTTACCGGTGTCGCGCGATTCTACTGTTACAGTTTTTGCTTCCACTTCCTTGTCACCGATTACAATCCAGTAGGGGATTTTGTTGTTTTTTGCATCGCGGACTTTGCCACCAAGGTTTTCGTCGGCGTCATCAAAGACGGCGCGAATGTCATTTTCCTTTAGGAAATCAAAAACTTTTTTGCCGTATTCATTGTGATTCATTCGCACAGGAATAATTTTCACATGCACTGGCGCAAGCCAGAGAGGGAAGTTCCCCGCGTAGTGCTCTATGAGAATTCCGAGAAATCTTTCTGGTGACCCCACAATTGCGCGGTGAATCATAACAGGAGTCTTTTCCGAGCCATCGGAGTCGGTATATTTGAGTCCAAATCTTTCGGGCATAATAAAATCAAGCTGGATTGTAGAAAGTTGCCATTCACGACCTAGTGAATCTTTGGAAATCAAATCCATCTTTGGTCCATAGATAGCGGCCTCGCCTTCGGCTCGCATATAATCAATTTTATTCTCAATTAGTATATCTTCAAGAATCTTTTGGGATTTTTCCCAAACTTTCGGCTCGCCGAGGAATTTATCGGGATTTTTTGGGTCCCAAAGAGAAAGTCTGATGGTGTATTTCATCCCATAGGTTTCCATCGCTTTTTTCACAATGCCGAGTACAGCGAGGAATTCATCTTTGATTTGGTCTTCTCTACAGAAGCAATGTCCATCGTCTTGGGCAAAGGCGCGGAGCCTAGTAAGGCCATTGAGTTCGCCAGGTTTTTCATCTCTATATAGATTGGCAAAGTCAGCAATTCTCACTGGCAAATCCCTATAGCTTCTTGGTTTTGAGGCATACACTTGGGTGTGGTGAGGACAGTTCATCGGCTTCAGGTAGTATTCCTCCTTTGTGTAATTGGAAACCACGCGAAGCATATCTTCTTTGTATTTCTCATAATGGCCAGAAACTTTGAACAATTCGGCTTTGTTTATGTTTGGAGTATGAACTTCCTCGTAACCAATTTTGGTTTGCAGTTCGTTTGAATAGTTTATGATTTCACGTCTTATTGTGGTGCCTTTGGGTGTATAGACCGGAAGTCCTGGACCAATGAGCTCGGAGAAAATAAACAGGTCCAATTCTTTGCCGAGTTTTCTGTGGTCTCTTTTTCGCGCCTCTTCTTGTTGCTTTTCGTATTCCATTAATTCTTCTTTGGTATTAAATGCCAAGCCGTATATGCGGGTGAGCATTTTGTTTTTCTCATCTCCGCGCCAGTATGCCCCAGCCAATCGTGAAAGCTTGAATGCATCCATAGATACGTCTTTCATGTTTTCCACATGGCCACCGCGACAAAGGTCTGTAAATTTCCCAGAAGTATAAAGAGTGATTGATTCACTTTTTGATAAAATTTCTTCTATAAGCTCAAGTTTGTATGGATTGTTTTTGAAAATTTCTTTCGCCTCTTCGGGAGTGACATCTTTTTTCTCAAAGCTCGTCCAAGTGTTGGAAAGCTTTTTCATTTTCTTTTCTATGTCTTTGAGTGCACTGTCTGGTAGGGGAGAAGAGAATTCAAAATCATAGTAAAAGCCGTTATCAATTGCTGGGCCTATGGTATTTAAAGTATCAGGATAAAGATCAAGCACAGCCGCAGCCAGAAGGTGTGCTAGGGAATGTCTTAAATGCTCAATATTAATGTCTGTCATGGCCTAAATATAGCAGAAAATGGATTTTTTGAAAAAGAAGAACCGCCCCGCGCATATAGCGCGGAGCGGCTGTTCTCACTTCGGTACATCCGCATGCATCTGGTTAGTGTATGGGGAGCTTGTCGGAGATTGCCTCGAGCGTAATCAGGATTTCGCCCAATAACATTGTGACGATCATCGCAGCTGCTGAGAGACTCTCTTTTCCTGTACTCTTTCTTACGAGGGAGCCAACAAAGGCCCCAACGAGTATCGCGGCGAGATGTGAGAGCATGGTTTTCTCGAAAAAGTGAGCGAAAGGAGCCATCCGTAACTGGCAGTATTATAGCATAATTATAGTATAAAAGTCAAGTGTAAATAAGGGCTAGGAATAAGGGGGGTTTGGGGCAAATTAATGTATCCGAGGCATTAGCCTTAGTTTCAAAGCCTCAAGGCTAAGTCTCGGATCCAATCAAATTCCTCAAGGCGAAACCTCGAGAATTTAGCCTCGAGGCTATAGACTTTTAGCTTTTTCGGCGATGAGGCTGACTTCACCATTGCGTTTGGAAATTTTGGCGAAAATACCGAGGCATTTTTCTTTGACGAAAAGTTCTTTAAACTCGTTTAGAGTGCGTGGAAAGACCACAAGCTCAATGGAACCTGTCAGGTCGGTAAACCTAGTAAACAGCATTCGTTCGTTGTTCTTTGTGATGACATCGCGTATTTCTTCTACAAGTCCGGCAATGGCCACCGTAGCTCCTTCTCGTGGGTTTGCAAGCACTTCGGCAATCGTTGTTCCTTTGCCAATAATTTTGTCACGATATTTATCTAGTGGGTGTCCGGAAATATAAAGTCCAAGTAATTCTTTTTCCCATGCCAGCTTGTCTTCGTTTGTTGCCGATGGGGCAGGACGAAGAGAAATAGATGGAGCCGATTTTTCTCCTGCAACTCCAAATAAAGAATCTTGATTTTTCGGTCCCTGCATTCTTTCTTTGTGATACTCCAGTAGAAATTCCAGATTGGCCAAGAGTGAACCACGTTCACCCAAATCATCCATCGCGCCACATTTGATAAGCGCTTCTAAAGATTTTTTGTTTAAATTGCGGTCTTTGATGCGGTCAAGAAAATCAGCAAGTGAAACAAACGGTCCATTTTTTTTGCGTTCTTTGACTATATAATCAGCAATTCCTTCGCCAAAGTTTTTGATTGTGGTAAGACCAAATCTTATTTTGTCTTCTTCTCCCCCCTTGCGGACCACAGAAAATCCCTGATAACTTTCATTGACTGACGGCGGAAGAACTGGAATTTTCATTCGTTTACATTCGTTTATGAATTCACCGATTTTCTCAATGATTCCAGAATCCGCTGTGAGAACAGCCGACATATAAATAGCAGGGTAGTGAGTTTTGAGATACGCCGTTTGATATGCCACCTGGCCATACGAAGCAGCGTGTGCTTTGTTGAATCCATATCCTTGGAATGGTTCGAAAAGATTCCATATTTTCTCGGCTTTTTCTTTTGAAATACCACTATACTTAATACAACCTTCCACAAAAACGTTGTGTTGCTGGGCCATCTCCTTTGGTATTTTTTTACCGATGGCTTTACGTAATTTGTCAACCGTTTTCCATGTATAGCCCGCAAGTTCGAGCGCAGTGAACATTATATCTTCTTGGTATACCAAAATACCGTAGGAGTCCTTTAAGAAATTTGCCATTTTGGGATGGAGATAAATAATTGCTTTTTTACCATGTTTTCTCTCAATGTATTCGGGAATGTTTTGCATCGGGCCAGGTCGATAAAGGGCAATCATTGCGTTAATGTCGTTGATATTTGTCGGCCTCAGATCTATTAGGGATCGGGTCATGCCGTCGCCGTTCAACTGGAAGAGACCTTCTGTTTCTCCACGAGCCAGAAGTTCAAAAGTTTTTTTGTCGTCTATTGGAATTTTGGTAATATCCAATACTGTGTGTTCAATCGCCTCAATGCGCTCAAGTGTGTCGGCAATGATTGAAAGATTTTTTATTCCAAGAAAATCAAACTTGAGAAGGCCGGCTTCCTCAATAGAATACATATCGTATTGAGTAATAATTTTCCCTTCTTCTTTTGTATCAAGCTGAAGTGGTGTGTAATCTGTAAGTGGACTCGGTGAAATGACAACGCCCGCAGCGTGTACAGAGATGTGACGGGCGCATCCCTCTATCTTTTTTGCCAAATCAATTATCTCTTTGGTGTCAGTTTCCGTGTCGTATGCGACCTTCAGTTCTGGTACCAGCTCAAAGGCATGATCAATAGTCATGGGGAATCCTTGTGAGCCCATCGGAATAAGCTTGGCGATTCGGTCGCCGATTGTGTATGCGTAGCCGAGGGCTCGGGCCACGTCACGCACCGCACCTCGGGCCATCATGGTGCCGAAGGTTCCAATTTGCGCAACTTTGTCTGCACCATATTTTGCTCTGGCATATTCAATGACCTCATCACGTCGGTCATCAGCTAGGTCGAGGTCGATATCAGGTGGTGATGGACGCTCGGGATTTAGGAAACGTTCAAATGGTAGATTATATTCAATGGGGTTTACTGTGGTAATACCAGTGAGGAAACTAACCATGGAGCCGGCGGCCGAGCCCCGGGTGTTAGTTTGAATTTTATTTTCATGCGCAAATCGAATGAGGTCCGCCACTACCAGGAAATACGGTTCATATCCTTTGGCGCAAATAATTTCCATCTCGTAATCAATTCGTTTTTGAATTTCGTCAGAGTTTTTTATTCCGTGTGCCTCCAAACCTTCTGTTGTCAGTCGGCGAAGCTCGTCTTTGGGTGAAAGACCAGACTCAACTTTAAAAGTGGGGAATACCCATTTACCAAGCTCGATTTTTAAATCACATCTATCGACAATAGTTTGTACGTTTTCAAGTGCATCCGGCAAATCAGCAAAAAGTTCATTGGCTTTTTCTTGATTTATAAATGAAAAGTCCTCACTTCGCTCGGTGTCTGTGCGTTCACGCACTCCGCCGTGCTGGATGGAAAGCAGTGTTTCTCTTGCGGTTTTGTCTTCCGGGTCAAGGTAATACACGTCATGAGCCGCGACCAAAGGGATTTTTTGGTCGAGTGCAAACTTAATAAGATTCTTCATGCGCCCTTCGTGGCTCTCGATTTCGTGGTGACGAGTTATTTCTATAAAAAAATCATCACCAAAAATTTTTTTGTACCATTCTGCCACCGTTACGGCTTTCGCAGGTTCACTTCCTCTTACTATGTCGGCAATTTCTCCTGCAAACGATGGCGAAATGCAAATTAGTCCTTCAGAATATTTTTCCAAAATTTCTTTGTCGATTCGTGGTTTGTAATAAAAACCTTCTAGATGAGCTTTTGTGACAAGAGTTATTAAATTTTTGTAGCCAGTTTCATTTTTTGCTAATAATATAAGGCGGTAACGTACGTTGTCTATTGCTGCTTGTTTGTCCGTCCGATTTCGTATCGCCACATATGCATCTATGCCTATTACTGGTTTGATTCCCTCATTCAAACATTCTTTGTAAAACTCAATCGTTCCGTACATGTTGCCATTGTCTGTCAAAGCCAAGGCTTTCATCCCGTCTTTTTTCGCACGTGCTACAAGGTCAGGAATCTTCGGTAGGGCATTGAGCAAACTATAGTGACTATGCACGTGCAGATGCGAGAAGGGTTTCATGCAGGCATTATACTACGAGCTTTCTTTAGAGCATTGGGAATAGTTGGTTATAAAACATTTACGGAACTTAGGCTATTTTTATATAAAAATTATCCCCGACCGAAGTCGAGGATATTGTTGTTCTGCTATATGTCGGCTACCAACCTGGAGTGCCTGACGTTAGGAACGCCCGGCTTCTGGGTCGTCCCAGAGAGCTCGACGGATTACTCTTGAGAAAATGGCATCAAGTGCCGGCTTGAATCTAACTGGATCAGTTCGGTTTGCCATTTCCAGCGGGCCGACGGCAAAATTCATGCTGTCGGGGATTGGCACCACCGCGCATATGTTGTTTTCCGTACAATGCGCAAAGACATGGGGCAGTTCCGTTCCTTCGAAGTCAATCACGGCATTCAGTCTCGAGCTATCACCGAAGTAAAGGATGATCCTCATGTTTTCTCCTGGGAAACGTGGCCGTGACACCTCACGGCTGGGTGTGCATCTATATACGTTAATATCATTTTTCAAATAATTGTCAAGTATTTTTATGTAAGTTTAGTATTTAAAAATCTATAAATTTTTTAAGGTATAATTAAGCTATGAAATTTTTCAAGAAGTTAGAAGCTTTTACTTTAGTTGAGCTTCTCATTGTTTGCGCAATTATTGCAATTATTACGGCCATTGTAGTTCCCAACATTTATATATCACGAGCAAGAGGGCGTGATGCTGAAGTACGTGCACAAGTGCAGACAATTAAGCTAGCTATTGCCAGAGCGGCCGCGGCCAATACTAGTGGCGCGTATCCATCCGGTAGCTATGGCAACGCTTGGTATTGTCTTACAACAACAAGTGGTACGTGTTTTAAGAATGGTGCAAATGAAGATGACACCTTGAATAATAATATTCTTCCATATTTTCCAGGTAAGACATTTCCGCAAGCGCAAGGAGCGGTATCAGGGCAGTGGCGTTATAACGCATATGTTTATAATCCTTACGATGCTGGTGTAAAAATTTCTGGTTACAACGGCCCAGTTCTATTGTGGTGGCAGGAGAAAGTTATCTCACAAGCAGATTGTAATGGCACACTTGGAGCAACTGACGGAGTTTCTGATGGCACCAGTGTCTATTATTGTTTTGAAAAACTTGCTCAATGAGGCAAAACAAAGCTGGTGGTAAGGGAATAGTGGGTATTGATGAAGCGGGGCGTGGTCCACTTGCTGGCCCAGTATCAGTTGGTGCAGTTTATATTTTTCCAAAAACAAAAATATCTTTTCGTGGTTTAAAAGACTCCAAGCAACTTACGGCCATAGCCCGAGAAGAATGGTTTAAGAAAATAAATGTTTGGCAGAAAGAAGGGAAATTAAAATATTCAGTTTCTTTGGTTTCGCATGCAATCATTGACCGGAAGGGAATTGTGCCGGCAATCAAACTCGGTATTGAAAAATGTTTGAAAAAGATTTCTACGTCTCCACGTAAAGTAAATGTTTTTCTTGACGGTGGGCTCAAGGCGCCAGTACATTTCAAAAATCAAGAGACAATCATTCGAGGCGATGAAAAAATTGCAGTTATCGCACTGGCCTCAATCGTGGCCAAGGTTACTCGCGATAGATATATGGTAAAAATGGCCAAAAAATATCCAAAATACAGTTTTGATGTACATAAGGGCTACGGCACTCTTAAACACCGAAGAGCTATAAAGAAGTTTGGCCGGTCTCCAATTCATCGAAGAACCTTCATGGTGTCTGGGGTTTAGTTTTCCGAGGTTTAATTTTTTGAGTCCAGTAATTCATTGAAATTAATCTTTTTCCCAAATGATTTATAAAACTCAAAGAAATTGCGATACGTTTCTGCCACGTCCGCATTTCGTACCACAGTAAGTGTGATTTTCTCCCAATCAAAAAGATAAACTTCATCATTCACAATAAGAATCATACGGTCGAGATTTAAAACTGTATCATCCATGGCATAACCAATCGTTGCCCTTCCAAACATTTCACCTCGGCTTCGTTCGCTAATTTGAGGAACTAAATCACCGATTCGTTTACTAAATAGCGCCTCGACGATAATATCGTTTTTCTTTATATTCTTGCTTACCTCGTCATAGAGATTTTCATCGATATGTTTAATAAACCACTCGGTTTGCTTCCCTGGTTCAAAGACATAGACTCGTTCGCGGATTGGACGCTTGGCGAGCATGTTCATAACTTCATGAAGTTCAGCAATGCCTTGGTATTGAGAAATCTGTTCACCATGTTCACTTGCCTTATTCAGAAAAGCTTCCTGATTAATAAACCAAAAAGACAAGTTCTTCTTTTTCAGTCTTGAGCAAAAACCACGCTCCGCCAGTTTGTTTAGCCGAAAGGCAATGGTCGTGCGGGGGATAGGGAGGAGAGCGGCAAGTTGGCTTGCGGTACGCATTCCACCCTTAGATAACGCCTCGAGTATCTGGGTATCGGCTGTGTCCAGGTCGTAACTTTTTTGATCTTTCTGGCTTAGTTTCATACCAGTACTATATAGTATGACAAGATTATTGTCAAACAAACACTAGAATATGGCTTAAATAGAGGCTTTTTATGGTATATTTAAAAACATATACAAATTAAACACGTAGAGACATTATCGATAGTAGAACAGATTCCCTGTTCTTAAGCACCAAACCATTCAACACTGAGGAAGGGCTATGTCTCTCAAGAACGGTGGACGTGTCATCATCAGCGAGCCAAAGGTAATCAAGATCGACCGCTCCATGTCGTTCAACCCTGCCAAGTTCGTCGGCGAGGGCTGGAAGATCGACGAGGAGGACGAGCGCAGTCTTGCCCTCACCGAGATCGACCTCACGGCCATCCGCTTCGAATCCGTGCTCAAGGATGGTGAGAAGCGCGTCCAGGGCGAGGAGAAGCTCACCCGCCTCAAGGCCACGGGTCACATCCGTCTCGATGCGAAGGTCTTCCAGACCATCAGGGAGAACCGGCATCTGATCCCTGCGCGGTGGAAGGAGCCGACGAACGGCAACACCACGTACATCTACTTCGACGGAACGGTCCTTCGGAGCCCGGACGGCCGCCGCTGCGTCCTGTGCCTCTGCTGTTACGACGGGCAGTGGCGCTGGAGCTACGACTGGCTCGTCCTCGAATGGAGCGTTTTCAATCCGTCTGCCGTTCTCGCAAGTTAGTCCTGAGAACTAGGAACCCTGGATCTTTTGGATCCTTGGAACCTGGTCCTTCGGAAGTGGAACAGATTCCCTGTTCTTACAAATAAAACTTCATAAGGAGGAGTTATGAGCACGAGGCTTTATGAGCTGTTTGAGGCATTGGGTGGAACATACGCACAGAAGGCGGAGAGGTTTCTCCCTAGGCAGTCTGAAAATGAACCGCAGGGGGATGTGGTAAAGATTCGAATGTTCAGAAAATATGTAGACGACGATCAGTTCAAGAAAGCTTTTAAACTGGCAGAGGGTTTTACTGAGCATCAACGAGACGAAGGGTATCTCGAGATCATAAAAAAATATCTCGAGATGAATCGCGAAAATGTCCGTCTGGCATATTCCCTAGCAGTATCTCTTCATGAACCACAAAGGACAGACGGGTTGATACTGGTCCTTAGAACATCAATGGATGAAGGAATGGAACAAGATCTAGGTTGCGCCAGCGATGCGGCCATACTTCTCTCTGAACCACAGCGAACAGAGGAACTAATAGAAATTCTAAAAACTCACCGTGAAGAATCGGGTTTTGATTTCTATCCTGGAGTTCTTAAGACAGCCCTACTTCTCTCTGAGCCAGAGAGAACGGTGGAGCTAATGCGACTTCTGAGAACTTGTGTGCACCATGGAGAATTAGATAAGTCTCACGATATAGCAAAACTTCTAAATCGTGAACTTACTATCGAGGAACTGACACAGATCCTTGAATACAATCTTCAGTTCGAGATGTATGGAAGTACTCGACCAGATTTAAAAGCGGCGGCGAAAACTGCGGACGAAATCCTCAAAAGACAGTAGATGAATTTACCACCCAGGAGTCGATCAGACTCCTGGGTGGCTTTCTTTTATACAAAACTTAAACAGCTTAATTCTTCTCGTATTTGAGGTCTAGCCTCATCCCGTATTTAACCTATATTTTTCTTGATGTTTTTTTATATTCCCAAACAACTTTCGAACCGATTTGATATACTATATACTGTAGTACTGTTACCATTAAATAAATTTAAAATGATAAATCCAGAGAAACGGGATAATCAAGAGGGATTATTAGAATCAGTAAAAAATTTATCAAACCAGGCAAATAGACTCATAAGATACTTAGTTTGGCCAGGAGAAAACGATGGTCGTGAATGTTGGGATTTGGTTAACAGGGCTTGTATTTTTGAAGACCATGACAGCCCAATTAGTTCGCATGTGCTAACTGACATTGATGTCGATGCGCTAACAAAATTACGCGACTTATTAAATCAGGACGAACGTTTTAAAGAGCGTGCAACAATTGTAGACAGTTTAATTCAAAATGCTGACTTGATTTCTTCTGATGAGTATCAAAAAGCAGCTGAAATAGTTAAGGCGTCTAAAACCTACAGATTTTAAATACTGACAACAATAGAATTCCTCCGTCTCATATGTTCGGATGTCCAGTATAATGGATCGGATCCAACATAACTTGTGTTTTTTAGCTCATTAGGTATACTCATTTAACTATGGTTGTACGAATGCGACATACGAGATCTCACACGGGAAACCGAAGATCTCATCACAGAATAGCTACCGTAAGGATCACCAAGGATGAAAGTGGCGTTGCTCACCTTCGTCACAGGATGAACCCTACAACGGGCAAGTATCGTGGCCGTGAGGTCATTGATGTTATTGGTATCAGTGCGAAAAAAGCAGCAAAGAAGAAAGCAAAAGCAACAGAAGCAAAATAATTTTTCGTAGTTTTTTCGCCTTATGGCAAACCGGCACCTTGCAAGATCAGTGGTAATGCAGACACTCTTCGAATGGGATTTCGCAAAGCGATCTCGAGAAGAGGCATTTGACATACTCAAACGAAATAAAGATGAATTTGCTCCAGGCGTTTCTGACGCTTCCTTTACAGATGGTCTTTTGGAGACCGTTATAGAAAAACAAAAGGATCTTGATGGCATCATTACCAAGGCAGCACCCGATTGGCCAATAGACAAAATTTCTGTTATTGACCGCAACATTCTTCGTCTTGGCCTAGCGGAGTTACTTTTTTCTGATGCCGACCAAGTACCGCCAAAAGTGGCCATCAATGAAGCAATAGAGCTCGCCAAATCATTTGGCGGTGAAACTTCAGGCAAATTTGTAAATGGAGTTCTAGGTGCTGTCTACAAAGAAATGGGTGAACCCGGCAAGAATGATGTCTCCATTAAGAAAAAGACAATCAAAAATATTCCCGATGACAAATTAACCATTGAGGACCTCGGAGGCGCGCTAGTTTATTCAATTTACGAAGGTGTCATTTATTTGGCACTTGTGCATGATGTATTTGGCCACTGGACTTTGTCAAAGGGCAAACTCGAGAACGGCGAATCAGTAAAGGAAGGGACGATGCGAGAAATAAAAGAAGAGATTGGCATTGATATAAATATTGAAGAGGATTTGGGAACCAACGAGTACATAGCATTTCATCCGGAGAAAGGAAAATTGAAGAAGAGAGTTCAATACTTCCTCGCCAAAGCAGATTTTCAACCACTTACACTCGAAGCTCACGAATCTCGTGGCGGACTGACTGATGCGCAATGGTTTCCTGTAGAGAAGATTACGGAGCTCAATTTTTATGATGACATTATGCCGTTGGTGACCAAGGGGATAGAGATGATGGGGAAGAAATAAGTTTAAAAGTTGTAAAGTTTATAAGTTTGTAAGTTATGGCTACAGGACTAGAAAATCTCAAAATATATAAAATGGCTCACGAACTTGAACTTCAAGTGTTTGAATTAACAAAAAATTTTCCTGCATCAGAAAATTTTAGAAGTACTGATCAGTTGCGCCGCTCATCTTCATCAGTTACTAATAACATTGCTGAATCTTATAACAAAAGGTCTTTAAAGGATAAAATAAGAATTATTAATGATATTGTTAAAGGTGAAGCGAACGAAACAAGGTCTAATCTTGAAATGTGCCAAGAAAAGAAGTTTTTTAAAGATCAAGGTTTGATTGATAGATACACGGAACTTATTAAGGCAGTTAGTGGATACGTGGCATTTCTTAAAACTTCTCAACTTAATAACTTTACAACTTAAAAACTTTTTCATGGATGGATTTAATCAATTTGAAGAACGAATAGGTGTGGTTTTTGAAAATAAAAACTTGCTCAAGCAGGCTTTTGTTCATCGTTCATATCTAAATGAAAACAAAGAATTTCCTCTTGGTCACAACGAACGCTTGGAGTTTCTAGGAGACGCTGTTCTTGAGCTAGTGATTACAGATTATCTTTATACGAAGTATCCAGAGAAAAACGAAGGCGATATGACGTCTCTTCGTTCTGCACTCGTAAATGCCACAGCTCTTCACAAGGTTGGTGCCGATATTGGTATCAACGACCTTCTTCTACTTTCCCGTGGTGAGTCGAAGGACCTTGGACGTGCTCGTCAGTATATTCTTGCCAATACTATGGAGGCTTTGATTGGCGCCATTTACCTAGATCGTGGATATGATATGGCAAAGAAATTTATATATGAATTTATCACTCCACTTTTGGACAAAGTGATTGAGGATGAAAGCTGGATTGACTCCAAGAGTTTATTCCAAGAAAAAGCCCAAGACCACGCTGGAGTAACTCCTGCATATCAGACTTTGAAGGAAACCGGTCCCGATCACGACAAGCATTTTACAGTTGGAGTGTATTTAAAAAACGAACTTGTTGCTCAAGGTGAAGGGGATTCAAAACAAGATGCAGAGCAAGTGGCTGCTCACAACGCGCTCAAAGCAAAAGGTTGGACATCTTAGATTTAATTATTTTCTAAAAATATTCTTATACACAGCGCTAAATAGTGCTATAATTTTGCATATATAAATTTTTAGCCGATCCGACATTCCATGCTGCTTAAATCCATAGAAATATCCGGTTTCAAATCTTTTGCCAAGAAAGATTCACTTACTTTCAACACACCCATTTCTGCAATTGTCGGTCCAAACGGCAGTGGAAAGTCCAACGTGGCCGAGGCATTTCGTTTTGTGCTAGGCGAGCAATCCATCAAGAGTCTTCGCGGTAAAAAGGGTGAAGATCTTATTTTCAATGGTGCCGGAGAAGGGGCAAGAGCCAATAGAGCTTCGGTCAAAGTAATATTTGATAATTCGCAGAAAATTTTTGCTTTGGATTTTCCAGAGGTGCAGATAGAGCGTGTGGTTCATAGAGATGGCATCAATGAATATCTAATCAACGGCTCGCAAGTGCGTCTACGTGACATCATTGAGCTTCTGGCAGGAGCGCACATAGGCTCGTCTGGGCATCACATTATTTCTCAAGGCGAGGCAGACAGGATTCTCAATAGTTCGTTGCGTGAACGCAGGGCAATGCTTGAAGACGCTCTTGGGTTAAAAATTTATCAATACAAGCGGGTAGAGAGTGAGCGCAAACTTGATAAAACTTTGGAAAATATTCAGTCGGTTGAAAGCTTGCGCAAAGAAATTGCTCCCCATCTTCGTTTTTTGAAAAAACAGGTAGAAAAAATTGAAAAAGCATCAGAGCTCAAAAATACCCTCACTGATTTGGCTCGGGAATATTTTAAATTGGAAGATATCTATATAAATACCAGTAAGAATGCGATAAGTAGTGAACGTACTCCACTTCAAGAGAAAAAAAGCAGATTAGAGAAAGAACTTTCTGATGCCAGAGCTGTGCTGGAGAAATCAAAAAACAAAGATGCTCAAAGTGAGAAGGTTATTGAGCTAGAGAAGAATATTCACAATGTTCGGACAGACTTGGACAAGGTTCTTCAGGAAATTGGCAAACTGCAAGGCGAGCTGTCTTCAGAAGAACGTATTCTTGCCAAGCAAAAGGAGATTATTGCTTCGGAGGAACACAAGACTATTCCACTTCGCGAAGTGGAAGATGTGGCAAAGCGGATTGACGTTTCAATAGATGAAGCAGAAAAAAGCACAGACTTTTCTTTTATCAAAAAAACACTTTCCGTTTTACGTTCTACACTTCGTGATTTTATACAAAGCAAGAAGTCAGAGACCAATGATTCAATAATTAAAGAATCGGAGACTAGTATTGCAAATCTAAAAAAGGTTTTGGAAGAAAAAAGTAATTCACTTTCCCAAATTCGTACCAAGGACGAAGCTTTTCAAAAAGAACATAAGACCCTGCAAGCTGATATTGATAAAGAAAAAGATTCTAGTCGTGACGCAGAAAAGGCTTTGTTTCGCATTATGTCAGAGCAAAATGAAGTTACCGGTTCTTTGGCTTTACTTGCATCCAAAGAAGATGGTTTGCGTACAGTAGAGCAAGATTTCAAAAGAGAACTGGAAGAGTGCGCAATGCTTGTGGGAAGGGGTGTGCTGGATTTTAAGAATTTCAAGATTGAGGGAGATTTACCCCACTCCGCCACCAACTCCGCTGAAGCTACGTTGGCCAAAGAGGCTACGAGGGGCGAGCAGGAAGAACGACGGAGAACAATTGAAAAAATAAAGATTCGCCTTGAAGAAGCTGGGCTTTCTGGAAGCGGAGAAATAATGAAGGAGTTTCAAGAAACTTCCGAGCGTGACGCCTTCTTGGAGCGCGAACTTACGGATCTGGACAAATCGGCAGAATCTCTTCGTCAGCTCATTGTGGAACTGGGAGAAAAACTGGATATTGAGTTTAAAGAGGGAATTACAAAAATTAATAAACAATTCAACGAATTCTTTGCGCTCATGTTTGGTGGTGGCAAAGCCATGCTCAATGTCATCAAAGAAACAAAGAGAATAAAGAAGGAAACCGACGACCTACTACTGACAACCGACAATGAACCAGAAGAAGAAATAGTTGAGGATGAGGCAACCGAAGATGGTATAGACATTGAGGTGTCTTTGCCAAGGAAGAAGATTAAAGGATTGGCAATGCTTTCCGGGGGCGAGAGAGCACTTACGTCCATTGCTCTTCTCTTTGCGATTTCTCAAGTCAATCCACCACCATTTATAATTCTCGACGAAACAGACGCTGCTCTAGATGAAGCCAACTCAAGAAAGTATGGTGACATGGTAGAAAATCTTGCAAAATATTCACAGCTTATTCTCATTACTCACAACCGAGAAACGATGTCCCGAGCTGGTGTAATCTACGGAGTGACCATGGGTAGTGCTGGAGTCTCAAAAATTCTGTCTATACAATTCGAAGAAGCAGCAGAGATTGCAAAGTAAGTTGAAACGAAACCTTTTGAGGCTTAGTCTTGAGAATTGAAACTAAGGCTAAGTCCTCGAGAAGTTAAAAGGTTTCGTTGCAACTAAGCGTGAAAAAATGTAACCGAGGAGAAGCCTCGATTCAGTTTTTATTGAATGAAAGCAAAATCAAGAATTTTTTTGTCTAGATTTGCGTCAAGGAGTTTTACACGGACTTTGTCACCCAAGGTATATTTCTTTTTGGTTGTAGTGCCAACGACAGCATAATTTTTCTGGTCTAATATGTAATTGTCATCTGTCATGTTGCGGAAGCGTACCATTCCTTCGGCTTTGGTTTCGGTTTCTTCCACATACACACCCCATTCTGATACGCCGGAAATTGTAGCGTCAAATTCTTTGCCAATGTTGCCAAGCATAAATTCAACTTGTTTGTATTTGATAGATGCACGCTCTGCATCAGAGGCTGCAATTTCTTTCTGCGTCGCGTCGTCAGCCATTCGTTGATAGGTAGCCATTTCATCCGGCTCAACCTTCCCGCCATTTATAAAACGATAAAGCAGTCTATGCACAAGCAGGTCTGGGTATCTGCGAATAGGGGATGTGAAGTTGGTGTAATAGGTAAAGCCGAGACCAAAGTGGCCGATATTGCGAGTGGAATAAACCGCCTTGGCCATTGAGCGAATAGCGGCAGTTTTTATGAGAGATTCTTCCGGCTTTCCCTCCACTTGTTTCAATAGTTTGTTCATATCTGCAGCCGTAATCTCGCCGTCTTCAGCATCAAGGTCATAGCCAAGTGCTTTGATGAAAACACCCAAATTAATAATTTTTTCTTTATCTGGCTCATCGTGGATGCGATAAATGAAAGCACTTTTTGATTTGGTGTTTTCAATTTCCTTGTACATGTACTCTGCCACCGAGCGGTTGGCCAAAAGCATGTACTCTTCAATCATTTTGTGTGTGTCCTTGCGCTCCTTCTTGTAAACACGAATCGGCTTACCATCGGCGTCAAGCTCAAATTTCACTTCATCGGTTTCAAATTCAATCGCGCCATTTTCAAATTTTTCTTTCTGCAAGACTTTTGCAATTGTGTTGAGTGTATTGAGCTCTTCAAAATATAATCCCTTTTTTGCATCTAGGATTTCTTGGGCTTCTTCGTATGAAAATCGTTTGTCAGAATGTATAACAGTTTTCCCATACCATTTGTCGTGAACCTTTCCGTTATCATCAATGACAACAACAGTTGAGAAAGTAAAACGTTCTACATGTTCGTTGAGACTACAAAGGTCGTTGGACAAAATCTCTGGCAACATAGGAATTGTGCGGTCCACAAGGTAGACAGAAGTTCCTCGTTTGCGAGCTTCTTTGTCTAGAATAGTTCCAGGGGTGACATAGTGCGACACGTCAGCAATGTGGACACCGACTTCGTATTTTCCGTCTGGCAATTTTTTGAATGAAAGTGCGTCATCAAAATCTTTGGCGTCTGCTGGATCTATTGTAAAGGTAAGAGTGTCACGAAAATCTTTGCGTCGAGTCACTTCATTCACCCAGTCAGCTTGTTTTTCTTTGCCAATACGAGCAGCATCTTCTTCAACTTCCTTTGGAAACTCATCTTCAAATCCTCGTTCAAGGATGATAGCTTCCATTTCCACGTTGTGAATACCTTTGCGACCAAGGACTCGGATAACCTTTCCTTCCGGGCTTTTCATTGGGTCTTTCCAGCCTGTCATTTCTACCTGCACCTTATCGCCATCCTTAGCGCCCTTGGAGTTTGAAACATGTACAAAAATGTCTTTGTACATACGGCGATCATCTGGTTTCAGAAAAAAGAAATCCTTGGTTTGTGCCAATGTGCCGACAAATGCTGTCTTGGCACGTTTGATTATTTGAATAACCTCGCCTTGTCTGCGAAGGGCTTCTTGTTTTGCTAGAATTTTAATTTCAACTTCGTCGTTGTTGAGTGCGGTTTTAAGAAGGGGAGTTTGAATTTCGATATCTTCAGTAATACCCAGTTTTGACACCGCTTCGTCAGGTAACGTAAAATAGCCGACTCCTCGGCCACTGACAGTGATTGAACCCGTATATGTCTTCTCGTCTTCCATAAATGAATTTTGTCTAGTATATCAATTTTCAGCCCTTTGTATATGGGTATTTTAGGGTTGTAAGGTCATTGACTTTAACGCGTCTTAAGGTTTGCATTAATTACTATATTTGGTAACATAAAAGTCTATGGAAAAAATTAAACAATTCGCAAATGTATTTGGAAATGAACCTGATATTTCTTTTGAAGAGAAAATGAGGGTTGTGAATGAACTTAATAAAGTAGGAAGCTTAAATTTCACAGTGGAAAAAAGTGAGGATGGTTGGATGGCCGAATGTGCCGAAGTGCCATCAATAATTACGGGAAACAGCAACCCCAGTCCATCAAACTTTGAAATTGAGAGTCTCATAAGAGAGGCTATCTTTTCTGCGTTTGGTGTCCATTTTCAAGTAAAAAGTGAACTTGCCCCATCTCCTCTTCAATTTCAATTTTCCGCACTAGCAGCATAAATGGCAAACGATATCGAGAATAAAGAATTATGGAAGTGCCTAGGTAATGTAACTCAGTCTGATTGGATCAAAGCTGCACCCCATCTCGATATCAGTGTGGTGAAAAGTAATAAAGGCACGTCACATTTCATAAACCTAAGAGATCCTAAGAACCCTAACCCTGAAGACATAAGGGGCCTTGTTACAACTGTGACACCAAATTGTTATAAGCAATATAACGAAAAAATTTTTAAGAAAATACTTAAGTTTTGTAAAAAAAATGGAAAAAACGAAAATGATGTCTGGAAAGCTTTAGGTATGTTGTAAGGGTTCATAATGTTACTTTATCTGTTGACCGCGTTGACTCGTTCTGTTACTATGGCTTGCACATGTTAATGATTCGACTACAGCGAGTAGGACGCAAACACGAACCAACGTTTCGTGTCGTTTTGACTGACTCAAAAAATAGTACTAAAAGTGGACGTTTCCAAGAAGTTCTCGGTTCTTATGACCCACGCAAAAAGACCGAAGTATTTGAAGGTGACCGTATCAAGGAATGGATGGGTAAGGGCGCAAAGCTTTCTGGTACAGTTCATAACCTTCTCGTATCGCACAAAGTTATCGAAGGAAAAAAGAAAAACGTTTTACCATACAAGAAACCATTTAAGAGTGAAGCCAAGCTTGCTGCTGAGAAAGCTGACGCAGATGCAAAGGTTGCCAAAGAAGCTGCAGACAAAGCAGCTGAAGAAAAAGTTGTTGAAGAAGTACCAGTTGCTGAAGCTGCCAACTCCGTCGAGGCTACGACGGCCGAGGAAGTTACCGCAGAGCCAATTGCTAATCCAGAAATGAAAGACGAAACGGTTCCCGCCGTCGCTCCTGCCGAAGATATGGCGGACGAGCCAGCTCCGGAGCTTCCTATTACTCCTGAAGAGAAAGAGTCATAAATATCGAAAGGAATCCGAGGCATTAGCCTTAGTTTCAAATTCTCAAGGCTAAGTCTCGGATTCAGCTGAATTTTTGTTGATATTTTGAGGAAATATATTTATACTAAAGCTGTACCGGTTGAATGATTAATAGTAGATAACGCACGACATATATGGAAAAAGATGTAATTTTTTTGGAGCAAGTAGTGAAGGCATTGGTAGATTATCCTGATGACGTAAAAATCAATCGTACAGTAGATGAAATGGGGGTTTTGATTACTCTTGATGTGAATGCCGCAGATATGGGCAAAATTATTGGTCGCTCTGGCAACACCGCCAAAGCAATCCGTACACTTCTCCGTGTGGTGGGTATGAAGAACAACGCGCGTGTGAATTTGAAAATCAATGAGCCGGAAGGTGGAAAGGGGCCAGGAATGGGAAGTAGTGTCGGTACAGGAAGCAGTTCCCAGATGAAAGATTTTGATCAAGCTATCAATGATTTGAAATTGGGAGACGAATAAATCGACGAGCGTAGACATGGAAGATACTGAGCACACCAGAGCGAATGTAAAAAAAATAAAAAAATGACCTTGGATAACTATCCAAGGTCATTTACGGTTAGCACAAGTTTGTCGTTTGCGACGAGTGTCGCGCACTTTGGACAGAGTTCACGAACCACTGTTTGTGTTCCCGCGAGGAATCCAATGAAGTCTCTTGCGAGTACCGAGCCCATGCACTCCTTAACTTCTTCACCACACAAACAACATGGGCGTTTCATTTCCGACCTCCGTGAAGATAATTCTCACAGAAATCGGTGTACATGGTTCTTACTTGTTTTCTTCCCTTTTTGAAGATAAGCCCAAGAAATAGTTTTATCTCAGTCATGGCTATTACCTCGGTTGTTGGTGTTCTTGATTCATTACATCATATGTTGTATTGTTTTGCAATTATGAAATTCACTGCTGTTACATTATTTCCAAATGCTTTTGACTCATATCTCAAAGAGTCAATTATTGGTCGCGCACTGAAAGACAAAAAGATTCGTTTTAAGGCTTTAAATCCGCGCGATTTTACAAAAGATAAATGGAAGAGGGTAGACAGGAAGCCATACGGTGGTGGCCCGGGTATGGTGCTAGAAGCCGAGTCGGTGGGGAAGGCGATTGAAAAAGCAATAGGAAAAATAAAAAATGGAAGAGTTAAGATAATCTTTTTCTCTCCAAGCGGAAAACAATTTACAAATGCATACGCGGAAAATTTGGCGAAAAAAAATGACCACATTGTCTTTGTTTGTGGTAGATACGAGGGAATAGATGCCAGAGTGAAAAAAATGTTCAAAATGGAGGAATTGTCTGTCGGTCCGTATGTTCTTACTGGTGGGGAATTGCCAGCAATGATTGTTATGGATTCTGTGGCTCGCAGAATTCCTGGGGTACTTGGAGACATTGATTCATTAGAGGAAAGCCGCATTGCATCTTCAGATGTTTACACACGTCCGGAAGTTTTGATTTGGAAAGGTAAGAAACTAAGAGTTCCCAAAGTTCTTTTGTCTGGACATCAGGCGAAGATAGAAGAGTGGAAGAAGACTAGAAGTAATTAATCAAGGTGATACAATCTATATATGAGTGAAATAATACCAACACCACAAGGTGCAGAAAGTTTAGCAGAGAGACAAGCGAGAGTTTTTGCTTTTGTTAAGAGAAAATTTGATGAGGCGGTAAATGCAGTAGCTTCGCAAGAAGCAGATCTTAATAGGCACAACAGTCATTCCTACAAATCTCATCCCGAGCCAGTATTTCCCGGTCCAGTTGTTGACGGTGGTATGGATATTCAAGATCGAATAGTTGAAAAAGGATCTTGGGAGCAGGAACAAAATGAACATGACTACTACACCTCATCTGATGCAGAAAAAGAGCTAAAAGGTTACAAAGACGATGTTGCTGATTTGCATGAAGCTATGACGTTGATTGAAAATGGCGATGAAGAGACAATTAGCAAATATGAGGTAGAAATGGAAAAGTAATCGAAGGCCTAATGGTATAGCTTTTTGGGCTGGGGATAACCCCTTGACTCATGCAGAACGGTGAGTATAATGACCCCACTTCGGCAAGATTGAGTTACGGCCACAAAACGAAGTTAACAGTTGCGAGTTAACCGCCCTTCACATGTTTTAACAACATGTAGAGGACAAGTTTTATAGGATCTTGCATTCTCACATTTCATAGTTTAATAATTTATTGGTGAAGCCCTCTCACAAGGGGTGCTTTGTATTTTTTTAGAAAATTAAGGAGTGTTGCGACTATAATTTTCAAACCCCGCCCTCATTAACGGGCCCCTCGGGTGAGGGCGGGGTGATGATTGTTTGTAACTCGCATCGCTCATAACAAAAATCTATCATGCCAACAAAAACACTAAAGCGCGAGAAGAAGTATTTTGGTAAGTTCAAAGAACCTCTCACGCACATTCCAAATCTGGTAACTCCCCAGATTGAGTCATTCGAATGGCTTAAGAAGGAGGGTTTGAAAGAAGTGTTCGCAGAATTTTCTTCAATCAAAGATTTTTCAGAAAAGAAATTTACTTTAGATTTTGTCGGCTTCGAACTATCCGAGCCAAAGTACGATGAATACTACGCCAAGGAAAACAAACTTTCGTATGAGGCGCCACTCAAAGTAAAAGTTCGTCTGGAAAACCATATTGTAAAAAGTGTTAAGGAACAGGAAATTTTCATGGCAGATTTTCCGCTGATGACCAACCATGGAACATTTATTATTTCTGGCATTGAAAGAGTGGTTGTGCCACAGCTCGCCAGAACATTCGGTATTTCATTCACACTTCAGGAAGTGCGAGGTCGCCGACTTTTCGGGGCCAAGATCATCCCCTCACGTGGTGCATGGATTGAGCTTGAAACCGACTCTGAAGGTGTAATTTATGTTCGTATTGATAAAAAGCGCAAGTTTCCGGTAACCACCCTCTTGCGCGCTTTTGGCGTGAAGACAGACAAGGAAATTCTAGATCTATTTGCAAAGGTAGAAGGCGCGAAGCCAATGATTGAAAAAACCCTTGCGAAAGACCATGCAAAAACACCAGAGGATGCTTATATAGATATTCACAAGAGACTTCGAGATGGCGACCTCGCTACTGCAGAGAACGCCAAAGAATTTTTTGAGTCAATTTTTGGAGCTGAACGTTATGATCTCTCAAAAGTTGGACGTTTCCGATTTAATAACCGTTTTGATAAAGGAATGTCAGACAAAGAAATGGATCGTAGAACTTTGTCACTTGATGACATTGTTATTATTGTTTCTCACACAATTCATCTCAACATTACACCAGGTTCAGACCGAGATGACATAGACCACCTTGGTAGTCGCCGAGTGCGATTTGTCGGGGAAATGTTCCAACAAAAGATTCGTGTTGGTATGTCACAAATCAAACGAAATATTATAAATCGCATGTCTACTGTAGATACCGATGTCACATTGCCCGTGAACTTTATTAGCCCGAAACCACTTCAGGCCAGAATGAAAGAGTTTTTCACCACGAACCAGTTGTCACAATTCATGCAACAGGAAAATGCGCTTCAAGAAATTGAGCACCTACGTACTTTGTCTGCTCTCGGAGCGGGAGGTCTCAATCGTGCACGTGCAGGATTTGAAGTTCGTGATGTGCACCCATCACACTATGGCCGTCTTTGTCCTATTCATACACCAGAAGGACCAAACATCGGTCTTATTTTGCGTTTGGCCACATACGCTCGCATCAATAACTTCGGTATGATTGAAACTCCATACGCCAAAGTAAAAAATGGAAAATTGACTGGCGAGATTGAATTCCTAAACGCACTGGAAGAAGAAAAATTCTACATTGCTCACGCGGCTACTCCTTATGATGAAGAGGGAAGGATTACTGTGGACGAAGCGGAAGTTCGCTTTGAAGGAAAGCCTACGACAATGGAAAAGACAAAGGTTGACTATATGGATGTGGCTACAAACCAAGCATTTTCAATTGCGCCATCAATGATTCCTTTTTTGAATCATGACGATGCAAATCGAGCACTTATGGGATCAAACATGCAAAAACAGGGAGTTCCTTGCATTATCCCAGAAGCACCTTTGGTTGCTACGGGTATTGAGGGAGCAGCCGTTCGTGATACAGGCAGACTCGTTTTGGCAGCTGAAGCAGGTACGGTTACCCATCTTGACGGTAGAAGGATTTGTGTAAAAAACGAAAAAGGAAAAGAAAAGGAATACAAATTGGTGAATTTTTCAAGAACAAATGGATTTACGGCATTCCATCAACGACCATCTGTGGAACTAGGGGACCACGTGAAAAAAGGTCAACTTCTTGCAGATACTTCTACTTCCGATCACGGAGAGATGGCGATTGGACAGAATATTCTTGTTGCCTTCATGAGTTGGTCCGGGTCAAACTACGAAGACGCTATCATTCTATCCGAACGTCTTGTGCGCGAAAGTAAATTTACATCCATTCACCTTGAAGAGTTTGTTGTGAATGTTCGAGAAACCAAACTCGGTCCAGAGGTTACAACATGTGACATTCCAAATGTCGGAGAAACCAAACTGCGTAATTTGGCAGAGGATGGAATTGTACGTGTGGGTGCCGAAGTTCGTTCGGGAGATATTCTTGTCGGCAAGATTACTCCCAAAGGTGAGACTCAGCTTACACCAGAGGAGCGACTACTTCGTTCTTTGTTTGGTGAAAAAGCTCGTGATGTAAAAGATACATCCAAGCGAATGGAAGGAGGAAAGAGAGGACGTGTGGTTTCCGTTCAGATTTTCTCCCGTGAAAAAGGAGACAAACTTGAAAGTGGAATAATCAAGCGCATTCATATTGAAGTTGCGCAATTGCGTACTGTTTCAGTAGGAGATAAATTGGCAGGACGACACGGAAACAAAGGAGTTATCTCCAGAATTTTGCCCGAAGAAGATATGCCATATATGGCAGACGGAACTCCAATAGATATTATTTTGACACCGCTTGGTGTGCCATCTCGTATGAACCTCGGACAGATTCTTGAAATGCACCTTGGTCTTGCCGCCCACACCCTAAACTATCAAGCAATTGTGCCTCCGTTTATGGGAGCGACTGACAAGGAAATAAAAGAAGAGCTTGTGAAGGCTGGTTTTGCCTCAGATGGGAAAATGACACTTTTTGATGGAAGAACGGGACAAGAGTTTAATCAGAAAATTGCAGTGGGATATATGTATATTTTGAAACTGCATCACATGGTGGAAGATAAGATTCACATGCGCTCTATTGGTCCATATTCACTCATTACCCAGCAACCACTCGGTGGAAAGGCTCAAGGTGGAGGTCAGCGATTTGGAGAAATGGAAGTCTGGGCACTCCTTGGTCACGGCGCAGCTTATACATTGCGTGAAATGTTGACTATTAAATCAGATGACATATTGGGTCGATCGGCAGCATTTGATGCGATTGTTAAAGGAGAAAAAATTACTCAACTCAACACCCCCGCATCGTTTAGTGTTCTTCTAAACAATTTGCGAGGCCTTGGACTTGATGCACAGTTGGAGTCAGTTGAAGGGTCGACAGATGACGATGAAGAATCGGAAGGTTAATTCATATTATTAAATTTATACAACTACTATGGAAACAAAATACACAGAGCGAAACCGAGAAAGACAGTCAAATGCTTTTGGCTCGTCTCGCGGTTCACGCGGAAAAAATATGAATGCCATTCCTTTCGATTCTATTAGCATGAAGCTGGCTAGCCCAGAGCGCATAAAGGAATGGTCATCGGGGGAAGTAACAAAACCAGAGACCATCAACTACCGAACACAGCGCAGTGAGCGCAGTGGCCTCTTTGATGAAAAAATATTCGGTCCAGACAAGGACTATGAATGTTATTGTGGTAAATATAGAGGTATTCGCTACAAGGGAATTGTTTGTGAAAAATGCGGAGTTGAGATTACTCGCTCTATAGTTCGTCGTGAACGAATGGGCCACATTGAACTTGCTACTCCCGTCTCACACATTTGGTTTTTGAAATCAATGCCGTCAAGACTTTCCTTGATAATGGGTATTCCTTCTGCTGATCTTGAAAAAGTAATTTATTTTGCCGGTTACATAATCACTTCTGTAGCTGAAACAGAGAAGACTCGTATCCTGAAAGATCTTGATTCCGAATACAAAGCGAAGATTAAAAATCTTCAAGATGAAAAATCAAAAGAAGCCCTCAAGGAAATGATGACCAATGCCAAGCGTGACATTGAGTCTATCATTGTCGGTAAAGTGCTTGACGAAGTTCTATACCACGCATATTCGATGAAATATTCGACATTGTTTGAAGCTGGGATTGGTGCAGAGGCGATTTATAATATTCTCAAAAATGTTGATTTGCAGAAGCTTCTAGTTAAATTAAATGAAGGTACGGAAAAAGTTAGTGCACTCGAAGCTCCAAAACTCAATAAACGTATTAGCTTGGTTCAGCAGATGATTAAAAGCGGGGTACGCCCAGAGTGGATGTTTCTTACTCGAATTCCAGTAATTCCGCCAGCACTCCGTCCCATGGTGCCTCTTGATGGTGGACGTTATGCAACTTCCGATGTAAACGATTTATATCGTCGTGTCATCAATCGTAACAATCGATTGAAGAAACTAAAAGATATTTTTGCACCTGACGTTATCCTTCGAAATGAAAAAAGAATTTTGCAGGAAGCAGTTGACGCTCTCATAGATAACTCCATAAGACATGGTGGTGCAGCAGGAGCACAGGGCAATCAGCTTCAACGCAGACCACTCAAGTCACTTTCCGATAACCTTAAGGGGAAGCGTGGTCTTTTCCGTCAGAATCTTCTCGGTAAGCGTGTAGACTACTCTGGCCGATCAGTTATCGTTGTTGGTCCCGAACTCCTTCTTCATCAGTGCGGTTTACCGAAGCATATGGCGCTCGAACTTTTCAAGCCATTTGTTATTTCCGAACTTCTAAAAAAGGAACTAGCTTACAATATTCGCGGTGCGTCACGCCTAATAGAGGATGGTATTCCTGAAGTTTGGGCAATTCTTGAAGAGGTAATCAAGGATAAATACGTGCTTCTAAACCGCGCGCCTACTCTACACCGCCTTGGTGTTCAAGCTTTCAGGCCAGTTTTGATTGAAGGTAACGCTATTCAAGTTCACCCATTGGTTTGCACTGCCTTTAACGCAGACTTCGATGGTGATCAAATGGCCGTTCATGTACCACTTTCTGAAGAAGCACAAATGGAAGCAAAAGAAATTATGGCTTCTAACAAAAATATTCTTAAACCTGGAAACGGTAACGTTGTGATATCTATTGATAAGCTGGATATTATTCTTGGCTGCTTCTGGGTGACCAAACTAGTGGGAGACGAGAAAGGGGCAGGAAAATTTTACAGTTCTCCGAACAGCGCCATTACGGCATTTGATTTCGGTGATGTGCAGTTGCGGGCACCAATAAAAGTACTCGGCACAGATAGCGCTAAGTATAAGCAATTTGAAGGAAAGATATTTGAAACTACAGTAGGTAGACTTTTTTTCAACAGTGTCCTTCCTTCTGACTATCCATTCATTAACGATATTATTGAAAGAAAGAGAATGGGATCCTTAGTCGATGATCTGATAGAGCGATATGGGGTAGAAAACGTGCCACCTATACTAGATAAGATTAAAGCTTTCGGGTTCAAATATACAACATATTCTGGTACTACCTGGGGTATTGATGATGTACAAATTCCAGAAGGAAAAGGAGCTATTATTAAAAAAGCAAAAGCAAAAGCTGATGAAGTCGCTGAACAATTTAATATAGGTCTGCTTTCTAATGAAGAACGTCTGCGTAAGCATATTGAGATTTGGCATGAAGCAAAAGGAGAAGTAGAAAAACTTGTTCCCGAAACTTTGGATTCAAACAGTTCTGTGTTTGATATGTTGCGTTCTGGTGCCCGAGGATCTCCAGCCCAACTTACCCAAATGGCAGGTATGAAAGGACTTATTACGAACACCGCCGGTGAAACAATTGAGTTTCCGATCCTGTCTTGTTCAAAAGAAGGTCTGACTCCACTTGAATACTTCATTACTACTCACGGAAGTCGTAAGGGTCTTACTGACACTGCTCTAAACACCGCAAAAGCTGGATATCTTACTCGCCGTTTGTTTGATGTTGCCCAAGACGCTATTGTTACAGAAGAGGATTGCGGGACAAAGGATTTTGTGGTAATCAGCAAAATCAACGCAGTTGGGCTGGAAACTTCTTTGGCAAAAAATATAAATGGTCGCTTCTTGGCAGCTGATGTGGTTACTGCAGATGGAGAAGTATTGTTTAAAAAGGGCCAGCTACTTTCCAAAAAAGATTCACAACTAGTTGAATCAAAGGGAGTAGCGAATGTATCAGTGCGCTCTCCATTGACATGTAAGACGCTTCAAGGAGTTTGTGTCAAATGCTATGGTCAAGATCTAGGTAAACACAAAGTTATTGATGTTGGAGAAGCGGTTGGAACTGTAGCAGCCCAAGCCATTGGAGAACCGGGCACCCAACTTACCATGAGAACTTTCCATGCTGGAGGTACCGCATCAGTAGGAGGAGATATCACATCTGGATTGCCACGTGTTGAAGAAGTGTTTGAGAATAGAACACCGAAAAATCCTGCAGTTATTTCTCATGCGGATGGGACAATTACTGATATTATCAAAGAAGGTGTAGATAAAAAGCTAATAATTTTGCCTGATGAAAAGTCAAAGATTAAAGATAAAATTGAATACCTAGTTAATGGTGCACGCACGGTTCTTGTTAAAAAGGGAGATTCAGTCAAGAAAGGTGAACTTCTTACTGATGGGTCTGCCGACATTGATGAACTGTTTAAATATGCAGGTAGAGAAGTAGCACAAAACTACATTATTCGAGAAATCAGTAAACCGTATGAACTTCAAGGTGAGGCGGTATCAAGAAAGCACATTGAAGTCATCGTTAAACAAATGTTTTCACGTAGCAAAGTCAAAGATGCGGGAGATAGTGAATTTGTACGAGGTGATATCATAGATGCCACTGAATTGGCAAACAATATTGCTGATGCCAAAGAGAATGGAAAGGAAGCCGTGACGGTAGAGCCATCACTAATGGGAATCACAGAAGTATCACTTTCTCGTAAGAGTTTTCTTTCTGCCGCGTCTTTCCAGCACACCACTCGTATCCTCATCGCATCAGCTATTCGTGGAGTAAATGATAAGCTCGTGGGCCTCAAAGAAAACGTTATTGTTGGCCGTCTAATTCCAGCTGGCACAGGATTTAAAGGAAGTGATAAATTTAAAATGATAGAAGGAATGGATAAGTAGGAGGTGTGGTTTTTTGTTCCGTTTTTCATTTTTATTTTGTTCACACATGCCTTCATCCTCATCTTCTGTTGAAAAAATAAAGGAAAAGCTCGACATAGTCGATGTGGTGGGTTCGTATCTAAAGTTGGACAAGGCTGGGGCAAGCTACAAAGGTAAGTGTCCTTTTCATAATGAAAAGACTCCATCCTTTTTCGTTTCTCCTGCCAGGGGTACGTATTATTGTTTTGGTTGTGGAGCAAAAGGGGACATTTTTACTTTTGTAGAAGAATTTGAGGGTCTGGATTTTGTCGGTGCACTCAAGCTACTTGCTACACGTGCAGGGGTCACGCTCGATGATTTTCCGAGAACTGACAATAGTCGAAAGGAGAAAATGTTGGCAATAATGGAGGAGGCCACCAAATTTTTCGAAGCTGGCCTAAAGACAGAGATTATAGTTAAGAAATATCTTCATGGACGGGGGTTAACTGATGAAACAATAACCTCATGGAGAATTGGATACGTAGCCAAGGATTGGAGACTTATTTACGCATACCTAAAAGAGAAGGGAATATCTGATTCCGATATGCTTTCTGTTGGTTTAATAAAAAAGACCGATAGGACAGTGGAAAGTGGGGCTGGGTATTACGATGTGTTTAGAGGAAGGATAATGTTTCCAATATTTGATACCTCGGGCAGAGTCATCGCTTTCAGTGGGAGAATCGTTGACGAAGAACCAAATGCGCCGAAGTATCTCAATAGTCCTGAAACTTCACTATTTAACAAATCTGAAACATTGTATGGGCTTGATAGAGCAAAATTGGCAATTCGAAAAAAAGATTATTCTATTCTTGTGGAAGGACAACTCGATATACTTATGTGCCATCAAGCAGGCTTCGATAACGCAGTTGCCTCATCGGGTACTGCCATTACAGGTGATCATTTGGGTAAATTGAAGCGTCTTTCAAATAGAATTGTTCTAGCTTTTGATTCCGATAAAGCTGGTTTCACCGCCGCTAACAAAAGCGCAGTATTAGCACTAACGCTTGGGATGGAAGTAAAGATTGCAGAGATGCCGAAGGGCAGTGACCCAGCAGAGCTTATTTTGAAGGATATTAACACGTGGAAAGAATCGTTGAAGGGGAGTAAACATTTGATTGATTTTTACCTAGACAATCTGATAAGTACCAAGACAGATAAGCGTGCTTTAGCGAAGGAGATTGAAAAGAAAGTTTTGCCATACATAGCACTCCTAAGTAGCGCTATTGAACAATCGCATTTTGTCAGTCAAGTTTCAAAAAAGGCAGGTATAAGAGAAGAGGCAATATGGAACGACTTGAGGGTTTTGCCGAAAGGTTTACCGGATTTGAGTGCTGTGGATTCTGAAAAGAAAATAATTGTTGATACCGAAATAGCTGTAAGAAAGAATTATATTGAACGGCATATCGCTGGGATACTATATTGGCAAAAAGATGAAAAAGACAAGGATAGAAAAAAAATTATTAATCGAATAGAAAGTGAACTCAATAGGATAAAAGGTAAAGAATATCTGAAAGAGCTTTTGAAGAAATTTTTGGATAAAAAAGAGGAACTGATATTTGAAGTTGAATCGTATTATGAATCCAATGAATTACTTGATAAGGGACTGATTGAATTACTAGAAAATTTTGAGGAAGACCAGCTGCGTGAAGAATTTGTAGTAGCAATGGGGGAGCTAGATCAGGCAGAGAAGTCACACGACAGCAAACGGACAAACGAGTTGTTAGAAAAATGCCAGAGTATTTCGACAAAACTTGCAGAATTAGCCAAGGCACGTGATAAGGAAGCATAGACAATAAATAATTAATTCGTACAATAAACCCACATTTATGGCCAAAAAAGTAAAAAAAATCACAAAGAAAAGTCGAGCCTCACGAAGAGCCAGCAACGAAAAGGCGCGCGCATTGAAGCTGGCACGAACTGTGAAGCCGAAGGGGAATAAAATTGGCCGTAAGGGTAAGTCAGGCAAATCACAGTCAAAGAAAAACCAAAAAAAGTTTGAAGAGATTGAAATAAAAACGGGGCGTCTTCTTGCTCGTGGTCGTAACAGGGGGTTTGTCACATACGATGAAATTCTCAAAGAATTTCCTACGATTGAAGACGACATAGTTCTTCTTGAAGAATTGTACGAAAAACTTCACACTGCCGGCACCGACATTCTTGAGGGAGGAGGACTGCTCGAAGTCCCGCATGAAGAAGAAAAACTTCCTGGCAAAAAATATGAATACGGCAAAAGTGAATCTTCTTATGATTCAATTCAAATGTATCTCAAAGAAATCGGTCAATATTCACTTATCTCTGGTGGTATGGAAAAGGAATTGGCTAAACGTATTGAAGCCGGTGATATAGAAGCCAAAAATTTGCTAGCCAGAGCGAACCTGCGTCTTGTGGTCTCAATTGCCAAGAAATATGTAGGACGTAGCCCAGACCTCACTCTTCTTGACCTCATTCAGGAAGGGAATTTGGGACTATTTAAGGCTGTAGACAAATTTGACTGGACAAAAGGCTATAAATTTTCAACGTACGCCACTTGGTGGATTCGCCAGGCTATTACACGTGCATTGGCTGACCAGTCACGCACTATTCGCGTGCCAGTACACATGGTGGAAACAATTGCCAAGTACAAACAAGTTGTAAGGAGACTGACCCAAGACCTCGGGCGTGACCCATTGCCGGAAGAAATTGCCACAGAGATGAATCTTGATGTTGATAAGGTTTACAATATTGAAAAAATTGACCAAGGGACTGTTTCACTCGAAAGCCCAGTGGGAGATGAAGGTGACGATGGCAAAAGTAAGCTTGGAGACTTTCTTGCAGATGACAAAATTTTAGCTCCAGACAAAGAATCTTCGCAAAGAATAATTGCAGACCAAGTGAGAGAAATATTGAACGATCTTCCAATTAAAGAAAGAAAAATTCTTGAAATGCGTCACGGATTAATTGACGGATTTACTCACACACTTGAAGAAGTGGGAAAAGTTTTTGGTGTTACTCGAGAACGTATAAGGCAGATTGAAGCCAAAGCTCACGAAAAAATCCGTCAGCATGAGAAGATAAATAGATTGAGAAATTACTAAGTGTTAGATTAAAATGGAATCCATTAGTTTATCATATATGATAAACTAAGGAAAAATAAATAATGAAAATATTTCTTTCATATAGATTTACGGGCGAAGATCTGAAGGAACTTGAAAAGAACCTTGGGAAAATTATCGCAACTCTTCGAGGGGGGGTTATGAAGTCTGTTGTTCAATAGAAGATGAAGCATGGTTTCGTGAAAAGAAACACACCAACAAGGAAATTATGGAACACGCATTTAGAAACCTTGATGAGTGTGATTTTTTACTTGCTTATATAAAATCAGATGAAAAGAGCGAAGGCATGCTTGTTGAAATTGGATATTTTATTGGAAAAGGAAAACCATTTGCACTTGCCTTGAAGCGAGGGGTTAAGACCACGTCAATTGCAGAAATGGCCGAGCCACTAATTGAATTTGATGATTTGGATGATTTGTGTGAAAAACTGACTAAAATAATTTTATAAAGTAAAACCGTGCGTTGTCCGAAGACGACGCACGGTCACAGTAAACTCCAGAGACCCTTCAGTAGGGCTTAAGCGGAGTGTAACGATACAGATAAGCTCCACAATCAGGGCAGTACTGTCGTATTTCACCAGCCTTTTTGTGATAGACTTCCTTGCTGTTCTTTTCTTTTGGATGTTGGCATTTTACCTGTAGGGCCAGCATCTGTCCTCTGATAGAGCGCTGTTTCGCAAGCAGTGAAGCGCGTATGGTACGTATTTCCTGTATTTTCACGTTGCCTCCCTGTGACAAAAAAGGACCCACAAACCATGACTCTTTTTGTATTATAGCATATCCTGATTAAATTGCAAATAGTAAAATTTGGTCTAAGAATAAGGCTTTAGTTAGTCCATGCTACAATGTCACAAATGACATCAGAAGCGTTTAAAAAAGCCTATAAAAACCTCAATAAAGAGCAGAAGAAGGCAGTGGATACTATTGAAGGGCCGGTAATGGTTATTGCGGGGCCTGGGACGGGCAAGACATCAATACTGACCTTACGCATTGCCAATATTTTGGAGAAGACAGATACGCCAGCCAATGGAATTTTGGCACTGACTTTTACTGATTCTGGCGTGCATTCCATGCGAACAAAACTGAAAAGTTATGTGGGCCCATCTGCCTATCGTGTCCACATTTATACATTCCACAGTTTTGCTCAAGAAATTATTTCTCGTTATCCAGAGTATTTTCCACGAATTATCGGTGGAGTGGTGGCTGGTGACAGTGAGCGGTATCGCATTTTAGAAGAAGCCATAACGAAAGGGGAATATGAAACAATAAGGCCATTTGGCAAACCCACTTTGTATGTCCGCCCAGCACTAAAGGCCATTGAGGATCTCAAACGCGATGGCGTGACCGCAGAAATGTTTGAGGAAATTCTCAACAAAGAAGAGAAAGATATTCTTTCCAGTGAAGATTTAAAACATACCAAGGGAAGATTCAAAGGAAGCATTAAGCGAGAATATGCAGAAGCACTTCGCAACAATATAAAAAACAAGGAACTCACGATTCTTTATGGTGAATATGAAGAAGCTCTCCAAAAAAACGGACTTTATGATTATGCCGATATGCTTTTGGAGTTGGTCGGAGCGCTAGAAGGACATCCAGACTTACTGCGCACCCTCCAAGAAGAATATCTTTATGTTTTGGCTGACGAGCACCAAGATGCCAATAATTTACAAAACAGAATTTTGGAGCTTCTGACTGACTATCGCGATACACAAAACCTTTTTATTGTTGGTGATGAGAAGCAGGCCATATATAGATTTCAAGGCGCATCATTGGAAAACTTTTTATATTTCCAAAAGAAATATCCGGGAGCTACAGTCGTATTTTTGGACAGTAATTATCGTTCCACCCAAACCATTCTTGACGCATCTCATGAGCTGATGGTTTCTACAGCGACAGATCCAAAGCTTCGACCAAGATTGAAAAGTGCCAGGACCCGAACAACTTTTTCTGGAAAAAACTTGAGCGGGCAAGGAAATGGCTCTGTAGAGCCACTTATTAACATTGTTGCTTATGCGACTGGGTCTGATGAAGAAGCAGGAATCGCGAATGATATAAAAAAAGCAATTGATGCCGGAGTTCCTGCTACTGAAATAGCTGTGCTTACTCGCACTAATGCTGAGATTGTATCAATTGGAAGAGCTCTGGAGGGTTTTTCTATACCCATTTCGCTTTTTACTGATGATAATGTTCTGACAGATAGAGAAATTGCAAAATTGATTCTTCTTTTTCGTGCAGTTGTTGCGCCGGAGAATGATGAATTGGTGGGGAGTGTGTTGTTTGTAGATTTTCTGGGCATTAATCCTGTAGATGCAGTCAAAATAAATCGATTTGCATCGGAGCATCGTATTTCGCCATTAGAATTGTTATCAGGGAAGAAACTTCCGGATGGGCTTGCTGACCCGAAAGCTATTTCAGACTTTACAAATCATTTTACGCAATGGATTATCAAGGCCAGAAATGAAAGTGCGCTTGATTTGTTTCTTACTATCATTGGAGAGACGAGATTTCAGGAATATCTGCTGAAGAAAAGGGAATCTCTTGAAAAAATTGATAAATTGGCCAAGCTTTATGACGAAATCAGCGTGTTTCTGACCGCTCACAAAGAGGCGACACTCAAAGATTTTATGGATTCATTGGAAATGCTCACTCGACACGGTGGATCAATATCATTTTCACGTCGGGCGCTTGGTGCTCATGGTGTGTCTGTAATGACTGCACACAAATCCAAAGGTCTTGAATGGAAAAAGGTATACATAACAAATGTTTCAGATACTGTTTGGGGCAATCGTCGAAGTGTGGGAAAGTTTAAACTCCCAGAGCCATTTGGCGCACCAGAAGAAAGTGAGCGCAACGAAGATGAACGAAGATTGTTTTATGTGGCCATGACCAGAGCAAAAGAGCATGTGACCATTACCTACGCAAAAACTGATGCCAGAGGAAAGGACAGGCTAATTTCACAGTTTGCAGAGGAACTTCCTCTTGAATTTGTAGAGAAAAAAGATGGAAAACCTTCAGCAAACAGCGAACGAATATCACGAGCAACTACAATTCAAGAAAGTGATGCAAGGACAGTTTTTGATAGGGAATATCTAAAAGAAATATTTTTAGACCAAGGACTCAACGCCACAGCAATTAATAATTATTTGGATTGCCCGTGGAGGTATTTTTTCAAGAACTTAGCCAGATTACCAGATTTACCGGAGCCATATTTACATTTTGGAACAGCTACGCACGCAGCACTCAAGGCAATGGGGGACAGTAAAAGGGAAGGCAAGAAATTCACGGAAAGAGATTTTTTGAAAATTTTTGAAAACGATTTACACAGGCACCCTCTTTCCAGAAGTGATTTAGCTTTATGTATTAAAAAGGGAAAGAAAAGTTTGCCTGTATATTTTGAAGCAAGAAATAAGAGTTGGCACAAAAATTCTTTGACTGAATATGCTATAGAAAGTGCACATATAACTTTGCCAAATGGTACCGATATATTGTTGCGTGGAAGACTAGATAAACTTGAGCCAATGGAAGGTAATCAGGTAAATGTGGTTGACTACAAAACTGGCAGTTATAAAACAAGAAATGAAATATTGGGTTTAACACAAAGTTCCGATGGCAACATAAAGCGTCAGCTGGATTTTTATAAATTATTATTATTCCTACACGATAATGGAAAATACGATATGGTAACTGGCACTATTGAATTTGTAGAAGCCGACGATAAAGGCAAGCTTCATAGTGAAGTTTTTGAAATGAGCGATGAGGACGGCAAACGAATCAAGGAAGAAGCAATTAGAATCGCAGAGGAAATTCTTTCATTTTCTTTTTGGAATCAATATTGTGACGATCCAAAGTGTGAATACTGCGCTTTGAGAAAGGCAATGATTTAAATTTTAGTAACTTTGATTTGGAATTTGGTTTAGTACTGAATCCACAAGTGATTTCATGACGTTGAAAGTTTGCGCGCCAGAAAAGGATACTTTCTCTCCGTTGAGCCCCACCAAAACACTAAATGGCGTACCGTTGGCCCCAGCATTTATTGCATCCAAAGATTCAGTAGTTATTAAACTAGTATACTTATTCGTGGATAAACAAACATTGAAAGAATTTACATCAAGACCAATATTTCTTGCAATAATCGGAAGTTGTGCTGGGTCAAGTGAGTCATTTGATTGAGTTGTGCTAAAAATTTGGTCAGTATATTCCCAAAACTTGGTATTGCCACCAAGCACATTGGCACATTCCATCGCTTCTACTTCATTTGGCGCTCTTTTGTGAAGTGAAGGAATTGGATATTCTCTGTATACCCAAGCTACACGGCCAGTTTTCTCATATATATTCATGATTTGATGCATTGTTGTATGAAATTGTTTACAGAATGGGCATTCTGGATCAGAAAATTCAATGATTTTAACTGGGGCATTTGGATTACCCAAAATGTGGTCAGTCTCTGTAACAGGGCTAATGGTTATTTCCTTTGTTGTAGTTGCATTAGTGTTGTTGTTTAAAACAATAGATGGTAATGGAACATTATTTGAAAAATAAATACCAGCACAAAATAATATACCAGATACAATTATTGCAAAAAGAATTGTCGAAAAGCTATTTAGGCTTGCTGGTTTGTTTTGCATTTCATGTTCTGGGGGCATGGTGATTTTTGGTTTATAAACTTATTATGTCATTTGTAATAGTTATGCGCCATAAATAAAAATTTTTTATAAAAAGCACCCCCAGACTTTCGTCCGCGGGCGTTACTGTATCAGCGATTCTTGTATAGATTTCCGTCAAGCTTTCGGCTTGATAGGAGAGCGTCAAGATTCGCCCGAGTTTTCTGTGCATACTTCCGCACATTTTTGTTATCTACTGATATGAAGAATTCGTACTTCATATCAGCATCAATCCACCTCTTTGCAGCTGAACGAGCATGTGCCGGGCCGTTGTGCGCCGCCGCGATGAACTGAATCAGATCATCGTGGTTTCGCACTGGCAAGTTCCGAAGTTTATTCATTTGCTTTGCACCCAATTGCTCCACCAGAGAAGCAATATTGTGTATTGCGAACAAATATGCCCCGCGGAACTCCAAGTTTCCACGCACATCAGCGACGCTTCCGGGCAACTTTCCGGATTTCAATGCTCGCGAAGCCCTCGATGCCCCTTCAATTCTTTTGCCGTCATCGTAAACGGCATCAGAGGTTAACTGAAAGAAACCAAAACTGGCGTATCGGTCTCCTCTCGCCGGTATGGCGTACACAAATTCTGGTCCGTAGTTACGAACCAAGAATTCCAATACCGTCATGTTCAGCTTACCGTCGGCGGTCGGCATGATTTCAGTCATGCCGTACGCTACCAAGTCCTTTCCACCCACTTGCTCGGTGAGAAGTTTCACTAGCGATAGCTTCTCTACTGACAGTTCTTGTACAAAACTGCCAACCTATCCCAGTCCATTTGCTTTTGCACGAACAAAACTTCTTCGTCGGCAACGGCAATGAACTGGTCGGGTGTGACGTAGGTGTGGCCAGCGCGATAGTCGGCAATCAGTCCGCTGTGGAGCTTTTTGACGACTGGCGCTACATGGTGACATGCGATCTTCGCCAGCCACAAACTGTCTAGCTGACGCGACGGGTCAACCGTGATTTTCTCGGGAACGATTCCCCGAATACCGGTGTACGCTGCATACAAGTCACCAAGGTGTTTGCCGGTAAGATTACCGGCACTGAATGTGCCTGTATTGCCAGCCGTTGGTTTGACTTTGCCACAGCCCGGTGTTTCCGCTTGGACGAGATTTGCGATGCAGAGCATCGCAAGAACAATGACATTGCGCATGCGGCGCTCCTTTCAGTAGTTGGATTGTAAATCAAGGTGCTGCATTTCCTCGCGGTATTATAGCACAACTTATGCCAGGAAGTCAATAACAGTAAATATCCTTATTATTAGTCATTTACAAGATATTTTCCGGATCAACTTTTATTAGCACTTGGGGAGGTAAAAGTTTTGCTTTTTGCAAAAACGTTGAGTTGGGCCAGCCGTTTTTACTAAATTTAAACAATAAGTGAAATATAGGATTACCTTTTGGGCTTAGATTAACACCTTCAAAAGCTATGGGGGCAAATTCCTTAAACAGCGCTTCGAGTCTGGTAGTCTCCTTTTCAAGTACAGCCAATTTTCCTTCAATGGTAAATTTTACAAACACAGAAAATGGCGGATAATCAAACTTTTCTCTTTCTGTAATTTCATCGCGGTAAAAATCTATAAGGTTTCCTTTGAGAGCCTGATCAAAAAGTTTTTCGTTTCCATTTCTAGTTTGAATCAAAAAAACTTTTTCAGCTTTTGAACGCATCGAAATAAGCATATAGAAAATCTTTTCATTGATACGAAAGTCTGGCAAAGCGGATAGGGAATCCATAGAAGCTACGGCAATATTTTCAATGGGTTCGTCCAGATATAGTAGAGCTAGTTCAGTACCAACCAACACACTTCCAGGTGTGTTCTTGAATTTTTGGATTATTTCTAATACTTTTTTTTCTGTTTTGGCATTGTCCTTGTCTAGACGAAATATTTTTATATCTGGAAAGAGTTTCGTAATTTCCTGTACTACTCCCTCAAGTCCTATTCCGAGTGTTTTCAGCTTCCAACTTTGACAATGTGTGCAACGAACAGAGGTTGAAGCCTCCGTTCCACACTTATTGCACAGGAAAAAGTTTTCTGTCTTTCTCTGATAAAGTGTTATCGGAGCGCCACATTTCTTGCACGTTACTACTTGGCTACAATCTCCGCATACGGTGACTGGTGACAAACCCTTACGAGCGCAAAAGATAAACAAATTCTCGCTTTCGTTTTTTGTTTTATTTATAAGTGCCTCAAGTTCAGGCGATAGTATTCGAAATGTTTCCTCGTATTTACCCTTTGGAAGTTTCATATCCACCAGTGCGCAATTTGCAGTTGAAAGCATTCGGAATTTGAGTGGAAATAGCTCTGCGTATTCATCGTGTTTTTGTTTCCATAGATCATCTACAGAAAGAACCAAATCCCCTTGGATGAGCTTGATTCCAACTTTTTTTGCAAATGATTGTACAAAAATTCTCATATCAAAATATGGCCTGGTAAGTGTTCGCCAAGAACGAGAGTTTTCTCGGTCAAGAACAATTGTGTTTACGTCATTTCTAATAATAGAAAGAAAAGCTGGTGTTCCGATTATTAGCAACGGATGCTTTTCGTTATTAATTTTTTTTAATGAATCTTTGAATTCTTTTTTTGTTAGACCGCTATGTAGCGTCAGTGTGTATTGTTCAATACCTTTTTCTAAAAAACTTTTTGTTTTGCGGATATCCTCAATGGTCGGCAAACAAAAGTAGACAGACGATTGTTTTGCAAATTCTCCACGCACGACACTTTTATATTGAGCAAACCGATCTTCATCCGTATCTTGTATTACCAAAAATTCTTTTTGCAGTCCGGTTTTACGCACCCTTTTTGTGTTGGAGACAATTTCACTTGATTCTAGAATCAGTTTTGGAACAGTCAGTTGAAGTATTGCTCCGGTGGTCGAGGCGTAAAATTCTGCAGTATTAATCGCACTTTGCAGAAACTCGGTTGGCAAGAAATTTGGGTTTACAACCTTACCAATTTTTTTCAATGCATAACTTTGTGACTTCAATTCACTTTTACTGAAAGCCACATCACGGGTTTCCGTGACTATTGCATGAATAATTTTTTTACGTAAGGGAATAGAAACCAGAGAACCCAAAGCTATATTGTCGCCACCAAAATACGTCAACGTTTCCTTGCCTATGCCTTTGGCTATGGGTATGACCGTGTATAATCTCATCCCGTTACGAAGCAGGTCGCGATCGGCACACACTGCTTAAATATTACCTTGTAATGATTTTGGCTGGTTTTCATGTTTACATAATATCCCATTAAAACCGTGACCGCGGCTTCGTACGGGAGCATGGGTCTATAATAGACGAAAAAATTTGATTTTGCTCAAACGTTTATCGAAGTCTCGCTTGATTAAAATCATAACTAGAAACTTAGACGAAAAATGGAATCTTCTGAATCCACAGTCATGCCGTGTTCACTATCGAGAATAAACTGGGGCATGGCAGTTTGGTATATCGGCTGGAAATTTTGGACGTCATCACGATTTAGTTCAATAGCATTTATGCTTGTGTCGTTGGCAAAAACTATCACCTCACTGTTTTCAGGCAGGAAATCCAATGAACGAATGTTGTAACGAGAAGTTACTACTATTATGCGACTGTTACAAATTCCTTGTTTACAAAAATAATAAGGAACCTTGGTGGAGTCGCCTATCCACTCTGCAAAAATTTGATTTTGATTCGCCCAAATTGCCATATTGCCGTCTTTCGATTGTAGAACCGTTTTACTTGATGGTACGGCAAGTGATTTGAATTGCTTTTTGAACGTTAAAAAAGCATTGCTACTACTTGCCACGTCTTCACGAGTCGGATTGATAAGAACTGAAAAACTTTGGAGCGAAGTAGATGTGTGCAGGGCCGGTGTTAAAGTTTTTACCCACGGCCAATATCCTTCTTTTGTTACAGCAAATTGGTGAGGATATGCTGTTAGTTTGTCAAAAGTTAGATATTCTTTATCGGTGGCAGTACTGAGGAGGACCAGATTGTCAACGACAACCTGCGATCCTGCATATTCTGCAGAAATAGTAACATTGCCACCATTTGGATCCATTGCCAAAGAATTATGTTGTTTGCTACGGATCACCGCCACAAGCGTAACTGCACAGAGTAAAATGATCGTTCCAACAACCAATCGGGTATTAAGTGACATAGATTTCATGTCAATTAATGTACCATAATTTTGGAATTTAAGGTCAAAATTAACTTTGATTTTTAATCCCAAAACCTACCCCGAAAGAAATAGAGCCAGTAATAACTAGCATTTCTAACGGGGTAAATAAGCCATCTTTGATTTTTCCTTATAAAAGCTACCCCAAACGAAACAATACTCCTGGGCTCGGAGTTGTTTCGTACGGGGTAAATAAGCTTTTTGTTGTACTTTGTGGTTGCATGATAGTATGGTAAGAATAAAATAATGTCTATTTTTGGTAAAAAACTAGGGATTGATTTGGGCACAACCTCTGTGCTTGTCTATGTTCCTGGGCAGGGAATTGTGCTCAATGAGCCCTCGGTAGTGGCCATTTCCGAAGAAGATAACAAAATTCTGGCCATTGGCCTTGAGGCCAAAAAAATGATTGGCAAAACTCCTGAATCTATAGTGGCATACAGACCAATGAAGGACGGTGTCATTGCCGATTATCGGGTCACGGAAGCCATGCTTCGTTACTACATTGGCAAAGCTCTTGGAAGATGGAATATTGCAAAACCTGAAGTACTGATATCAGTGCCGGCGGGTGTGACTTCCACAGAACGTCGTGCGGTGGTGGAAGCTGCAATAAAAGCCGGGGCCAAAAATGCATATGTTGTTAAGGAGCCAATTCTCGCTGCCATTGGCGCAGGCATTCCAATTCACGAACCAATTGGACACATGATTGTAGACATTGGTGGGGGTACTACAGATGTGGCGGTCATTTCGCTCGGTGGCATCGTCGCTTCTACTTCTGTGAAATGTGCAGGAAACAGAATTGATAGCGCAATTGCTGATTACATCAAAAAAACATTTAATCTTGCGATAGGGGATAAGACTGCCGAAGATATAAAAATTTCAATCGGTTCAGCAATACCACTTGATGAAGAACTTTCAATAACAATAAAAGGTCGTGATTACGTTCTCGGTCTTCCACGTTCGGTAGAAATCAAAACCAATGAAATCACAAAAGCTATTGGTAAAGAACTCCGCGAGATGATAAAAGCAATCAAGGATGTATTGCAGGAAACTCCACCAGAACTTTCTTCCGACATTATCGACCGAGGCATTATCATGACTGGTGGCTCATCCCAACTTCGCAATCTTCCAGAACTTGTATTTCGTCGTACAGGTGTGAAGGCAGTTCTCGCCAAAGATCCACTATATTGTGTCGTTCAAGGAACAGGAATTGCTCTTGAGCATTTGGATACATACAAGAAAAGTATTTTGGCAAAGAGATAGTATGTATATAATAAAGAGATGGATATAAATTCTCATATCGATCCCAAATCTCTTCATCACGCATACTTAATAGTGGGTGATAGAGAGACCATAGAGCCAGAACTTATCAATTTTATTGAAGATGAGTTACATTTCCCAATGCTCGCCAATCCTGATTTTTGGTTGGCACGCCACGAGACATTTACCATTGATGATGCTCGTGAGCTCACGGAACTACACATGCGTAAGCCGTTTTCTGGTGACAGAAAAATTTTTATAGTTAGTGTCAGAGGTATGACAGTTGAGGCACAAAACGCACTCCTAAAGCTTTTTGAAGAACCGACTCCAGGAAATCATTTTTTCCTCATTACAAGTGAAGAAAAAAATATTTTACCAACACTTCGTTCTCGAATGCAGTATTTGAATTTACATATGGAAGGAAAAGAAAAAGGAGACACGTTTGGAAAAAAGTTTTTGAAATCCAGTATTACAGAGCGACTCAAATTAATTTCAAAAATCGTAGAGGATAAAGATAAAGACGAGGCCAAAAAATCAATCCGTTCAGTCATTAGCGCTGTTCGTCATGAATATAAAGATGAGAAAAATTATGTCAGGATGGTACCCGTGCTAGAAGACCTAATTAGTTCCGATGATTATCTTTCCGATCGTTCGCCTTCAATAAAAATGATTCTTGAGCATATGGCACTTATTGTTCCAAGAATTTAATCGAGCAAGTTTTTTGAGGCTTAGCCTTGGGAAGTTCTCTTAAGGCTAAGTCCTCAAGAAGTTAAAAAACTTGCTTCGATTAAACTGCTATACTATTTCTCATGTTACTAATCACACACGGTGTTGTCGGAGGTGCGCTAGCCACCGCTCTAAATCTAAATTCACCTACGGCTTTTGCTGTAGGCGTTGCCAGTCACTACCTTCTGGACATGATTCCGCATTGGAATTATGGAATTGACTCTGCGACAAAGACAGAAGGTAGGAACCCAATCGATGGAAATATAAAAATTGGAAAAACTTTCCTTTTTGATTTGATGAAAATTGTTCCAGATTTTTTGCTTGGCGCATTGCTACCGTTATATTTTTTTATAACACATGATATTTTTGCCGTTGCAAATTTTCATAGTATTTTAGCCAGTCCCGTGACATGGGGAATGGTGGGTGGCATGCTTCCGGATTTCCTTCAGTTTGTTTATTACATAACCAAACGTGAGCCATTTATAAGTCTTCAGAAGTTTCATCTTTTTGTTCATGCGTCTGAACACAAAGTGCGAGACAAGGATAGATCACTTTGGTGGGCGGTTCCAGAGCTGGCAATAGCTCTCGTTTGCCTTGCTCTATTTGCCCATTAACTATTGATTTACGAAACCAATAGATGTTTACTGACTACCATCTACTTGTTACTATGTACCCATGGCATACAATTTTTCTCCGCTAAAACAGAAAATAGTTGAAACAGAAGAGTGGCTCAAGAAGGAGTTTTCCCAAATTCGCACTGGGAGAGCCACCCCCATTATCCTTGACGCTGTAACAGTAGATTCCTATGGTTCACAAATGGCTATAAAAGAAATGGCCAGTATTACCATTGAGGACCCAAAGACCATTAGAGTTGTGCCTTGGGATCAGAGTCAGGTCAAGGCAATTGAAAAGGGCATTACCGACTCAAATCTAGGCCTTTCCGTTTCGACCGATGAAAAGGGTTTACGTGTCATATTTCCAGAGTTGACTGCAGAACGTAGAGTTCAACTTGCCAAGGTAGCAAAGCAGAAACTTGAGGAGGCACGTGTGTCACTAAGAAAAGAAAGAGAGCAAACTCGTGATGATATTCAGACGAAAGAAAAGAAAGGCGAACTTTCAGAAGATGATAAATTTCGATATAACGAAGAGCTTCAAAAAATGATAGACGAAGCCAATAGGAAGCTAGATGAGCTGGCGGCGCGAAAAGATAAAGAAATTCTCGAATGAACGTAATTATATTTATAATCATATTGGCAATCCTCATCCTCGTGCATGAGTTTGGGCATTTTATTGTGGCCAAGAAATCTGGCATCAAGGTTAGTGAGTTTGGTCTTGGTTTTCCTCCGAAATTGTGGGGAATTCAAAAAGGAGAAACCTTGTATTCAATTAATGCAATTCCATTTGGCGGATTCGTCAAAATTTTTGGTGAAGACCCAGATGAAGAATCTATTTCTGGGCCAGATAGTGGAAGAAGTATCGTAAATAAACCACGTTACATTCAAGCTGCAGTTTTGATCGCTGGTGTAACCTTTAATGTAATTTTTGCATGGCTTCTCATATCTTCAGGATATGTCGTTGGCCTTCCTGCCCCGACAGACTATAGTGGCCCGGGTATTGTAGAAAATCCACATTTGATAATCACAGGTGTTACTCCGGGTTCTCCAGCTGCTATTGCTGGCGTGAAGACAGGAGACACGGTTGTAGGAGTATCTTCAGGAAAACTGACCACCAAAACCCTAGCACCAGATGTCATTTCTAATTTTGTTGAAGCGCAAGGACACAACCACATAACATTAAACGTAGACAGGGGAACACAACCTTTAACTTTTGATCTTGTGCCAGCACAGGGAGTCATTGCTGGAAAACTTGCAATAGGAATCGGCATGGACAGTATCGGCACACTACATTTACCGTTTTATTTGGCCTTTTGGGAAGGTGCAAAGACCACGTGGCAAACTTTGGTTGCCACAGCAACTGGTCTTCTTGCATTCATAGGAACGGCATTTCAAGGACACGCGGATTTATCACAAATTACCGGGCCCGTGGGAATTGTCGGTCTTGTCGGAGACGTGACTCATCTTGGTTTTGTATACCTGATATCATTTACAGCAATCATTTCTCTTAACCTTGCCGTCATTAATATTTTGCCCTTTCCAGCCCTTGATGGGGGGAGGTTGGTAATTGTGGCAATAGAAGCCATAATTAGAAAACCGATTAATCCGAAAATATCTAATAGATTAAATCAAATCGGATTCGCTCTTCTCATTGCGCTTATGGTGGTTGTGACAGTGCACGATGTGTGGAAATTATTTTAATTTAAGAAAAAATTATGATTTCACAAGAAGCAATTGGTGATAAAGTTTCAAAGGAAGTTCTTCGCGTTCAAATGGATATACAGATAGCACTTATGGACCGTATGAGGCCAAGCGGGGAAGACATAACAAAAAGTGGTATTGAGTGGACAGAAATGTATTCTGCAGAATTTGCCAAGTTATTTGAAAAGAAAATAACAGATAACCCCAATTTTATCGAGAATTGCAAAACAAGTGACGGTTTAAAATCAGCAGTGGATTTTTTTGAGGAGGCTTTAGCCTCTACAACAGCGTCTGGCATTGACACTCAAAGAATGGCTGCATAATTTTTTGTAAAAAAAACAGGAACGCTGTGCGTTCCTGTTGGTTTGTTAGTGATCTAACTTGGTGACTGGTCGAGAGTCTTTGCAACGAGACTACAAGCAAGGTCAAAATTTGTTGCATCGAATAATCCTACGCTGTTTGAAAGCCGAGAACTGAAGTCGTAGGTGTTTACACTTCCCATGAAAATCAGCTCGGTCGTAACAGCGATAATGTAGGCATCTGTTTCGACAAGAAGTGTTTCGGGTGAGAAATGATGATATTTCAAACAAGTTTTTTCGAATCTGCCTGCGGATTCATTCAGGACTTGTACTAACTTGCTGAGCATTAAATCAGATTCTAGTGTCAAAACCGGCGCTTCGATGGATCCGTACCTTGGCATGGACTCCTTTTGGGTAAGAGCTAAATAACCTGTTATTTATATATATAATATTATTCACTTTGTCAATAAGTCAAATTCTCTTTGAAACTTTGTTTTTACATGCTTTATCGGTACAATACTTTCAATGAAACAAGAAAAAAACTCATCCGAAAACAAGGCTATAACTCCTCGTTCAGAAGATTATTCAAAGTGGTATCAAGACATTATTGATGTAGCCGAACTGGCAGAACACGGACCATCAAGGGGATCTATGGTCATTCGTCCTTACGGCTATGCATTGTGGGAAACGATACAAAAATATCTCGATGAAAAATTCAAAGAAACAGGAGTGTCCAACGCTTATTTTCCTCTTCTTATACCAGAAAGATTACTAAAAAGAGAAGAAAGCCACATTGAAGGATTTTCACCTGAAGTAGCTGTTGTTACACATGCAGGAGGTTCAAAGCTCGATGAACCACTTATTATTCGCCCAACGTCAGAGACGATTATGTACGAGGTTTTTTCTGGCTGGATTCACTCATATAGAGATTTACCACTACTTATAAATCAGTGGGCCAATGTGGTCAGATGGGAAATGCGCCCAAGACTTTTCCTTAGGACAACAGAATTTCTGTGGCAAGAAGGTCATACCGCACATGCGACTCTTGAGGAGGCTGACTCTCGTGCTCGCCAAATGCTTGGTGTATATGAGGATTTTGCACGTGACGTAATGGCAATTCCAGTGATTCCTGGAGAGAAATCAGAAAATGAGAGATTTGCGGGTGCTTTACGCACATATGCAGTAGAAGCCATGATGCAAGATGGAAAAGCACTTCAGTTTGCAACATCTCATAATCTTGGACAAAATTTTTCTAAAGCTTTTGATATCAGTTTTACCAACGAAAATGGTGAGACAGCTTTTGTGTGGCAAACAAGTTGGGGTCTCAGTACTAGAACAATAGGTGGCCTTATTATGGTTCACAGCGACGATAAGGGTTTGGTTCTTCCTCCACTCATGGCTTCGGTGCAAATTGTAATTATTCCTATATGGAAAGACGAAGAGAGTAAGGGCAAAGTTCTAAATCATTGTAATGAACTTTTGAGTAAACTAAAAATTACTTATGGTTCCAAAGTTATTCTTGATGAGCGCGATGTTCGAGCAGGTGAAAAACATTATCATTGGGAGAAAAGGGGAGTTCCTGTACGTATTGAAGTTGGTCCACGTGATATAGAGAAGAATGAAATAGTTTTAGTTCGAAGAGACACTAGTGAAAAAACAACAATAAAAAATAATAAGCTAGATTTGATTAGTGAACTTCTCAAAGACATACACTCAAGTCTGTATTCAAAGGCTCTAAAGTTTCAAAAAGAAAAAACAAAAGAAGTTGACACCTGGGATGATTTTATTAAGGAAATTGAGGCTGGAAATTTTGTATCTGCGCATTGGTGTGGAGACAAAGAAGTTGAACAGAAAATTAAAGAAGAGACTAAGGCCACTATTCGCGTGATTCCTTTCAATCAACCGGAGGAAAAAGGTCATTGTGTATATAGTAAAAAACCATCCAAAGGACGTGTCATTTTTGCGCGTGGATATTAATTCCTAGTTACAGAAATATGGCAACTATTGAAGATTTTCAAAAATTAGATATTCGAGTCGGAAAAATACTCGAGGTACATGATTTTCCTGAAGCAAAGAAACCTGCTTACAAACTTAAAATTGATTTTGGTCCTGAAATTGGAATTAAAAATTCGTCCGTTCAGATTGTCGCCCTTTATAGAAAAGAGGAACTCCTACACAAGCTTGTTTTGGGCGTGGTAAATTTTCCTCCAAGAAAAATAGGGCCATTTGAATCGGAAGTATTAACACTCGGCTTGCCTGATAAAGATGGGCATGTAGTATTGGTTGTTCCAGATAAAAATAGTTCAGTTATTGGCGGAAAACTCTTTTGATAAACTATCAGGATGTCGTGGTATAGTAATCGAAATATGAAGATAAAACCCTCAATTGAAAAGCTTAGAAGGCTAGTGTCTAATGACATCGGCATAGATCTTGGAACAGCAAATACGCTTGTCTATGTTCGTGGTGCTGGGATTGTCATCAACGAGCCATCAGTGGTGGCTGTCAACCAAAAGACCGGCCGTGTGGTAGCTGTGGGCAGTGAAGCCAAGCAAATGCTTGGTCGTACGCCAGCCCATATTCTAGCCATTAAGCCTCTAGTTGATGGTGTAATTTCTGACTTTGAGGTGACCGAGGAAATGATCACTTATCTACTTAATAAAGCTCAAAAAGAAACCAAAAAAATGTTTGGACCGAGAGTTGTTGTCGGAGTACCATCCGGCATTACTAATGTAGAAATAAGAGCCGTCCGTGATGCTACCCGCAACGCAGGCGCAGGTCAGGTGCATATAGTGGAAGAACCGATGGCTGCCGCTATAGGTATGCGTCTTCCAGTCAAAGAACCAGTTGGCACTATGGTTATAGATATTGGTGGAGGAACTTCAGATATCGCTGTCATTTCACTTTCTGGAGTGGTGCGGGCAAAAAACTTACGCATAGCTGGTGACAAACTAAATCAAGACATAATTAGTTACATTAGAAGTGAGTTTAAGATTTCAGTTGGAGAAAAAACTGCCGAAGATATAAAAATTGCTATTTGTTCTGTTATTCCTGGTGACGTGGCTCTTGAAGCTTCTGTAAAAGGACGAGACCTTGTTACTGGCCTTCCGAGAGAAGTGATTATTACTGACGCAGATATACGAGAGGCAATTTCCTCTTCAATTTCCAGTTTAGTAGAAAGTGTTCGTGAAGTATTGGAAACCACACCACCCGAAGTACTTTCAGACATTATGAACAGAGGAATTTACTTGGCAGGAGGTGGCGCATTAATCCGTGGGTTAGCAGAACTTATTGCTGATGAAGTAAAAATCCCAGTTCACACCGCCATTGACCCGCTATCAGCGGTTGCTCGTGGCACAGGTATTATTCTTGAAGACCTAGAAGGATTCGCGGAAGTTTTGATTCAAAATGAAGATGAATTACCAACTCAAGCCTAGACACACAAAAAGACCTTCATTTAGTCGAGCACTTACTGTTGTTACGATTCTAATTATTCTTTGCGCTATTATTTATTTGTTTAAAACAACTTTTCTTACTTCAGTTTTTGGTTTTGTGGGGAGGCCATTGTGGCAAGGGGAATCAAGTGTGGTTGATTATCTTGATTCACACATAGGATTTTTTAAGGGCGCTAACAATTTACTTTCGGAAAATGCTTCGCTTAAAGCTCAAATGTCTGACTACTCTGCGCTCGATATAGATAGGACAGTATTGCGACAGGAAAACGATGCTCTTAAGAAAGTAGCGACAAACCAGGGCGAGGCAGCACGTGTATTATCTGGCCCAGCTGAGTCATTGTATGACGTTATAGTGTTAGGACTCGGTCCAAATTCTTCGGCACAAATTGGCGACAATGTGTATGGGCCAGATGATATTATTTTAGGAACAATTATTTCTCGAACGGGTAGTCTTGCCAAAGCAAAACTCTTTTCGAGCGCCGGAGAAACTACCACAGCAAGGTTGTCAAAAAATGGAACTACTTTATATCTCACTGGCCGTGGTGGTGGTAATTTCTTTGTTGAGGTGCCACGTTCACTTGATATTTCTCCGAGCGATTCAGTAGTTCTTCCAAATTTTGCGACAAGCATTTTGGGTACAGTAGTTGCCGTGAGACCCGGTCGCGCTGATTCTTTTAGTAACGTTTACATTTCATATCCTATCAACGTTTTTTCATTGACATGGGTATACATAAAAAATGCACAATAATAACAAAAGGATAATTTTTGATATTGTTTTATTTTTCTCACTTTTCTTTTTGTCATGGTGGGTATCACTTGCATTGATTATTGCTGGCATATTTATTTTTGAATCTTACTATGAATGCCTGGTGGCGTCGTTAATTCTGGACTGTCTGTACTCACTTTTTGGAGTTTCATTTTTATCTACTTTTCCTATGACAGTTGGAGTCGGTGCCATCTTTTTGCTATCATTCCTTGTGAAAGAGCATTTCACTTTCAATCCTAAGTTGTGACCTTTCGTCAATTTAAAAAACTATTCAAATCATCAGGTGGAAACAGTGAGATAGACCCCGATGAGATTTTTCTTGATTCGCGTAATCTTCCTGATTTTGACGTGCACCAATTTGAAGGTCGGATAGAGAAACCCATTTCAAAAAGTGTGTTTCGCAGTTTGGTAATTGTATTTGCAATTTTTGTTTTTTTATTTTTTGGAAAACTATGGAATTTGCAGATCAACATGGGTCAAGCATACGAAACCAGAAGTGCAAACAATAATCTTAAACACAATACAATTTTTGCAGAACGCGGAATTATTTATGATAGAAACCATATTGAACTAGCATGGAATGAGCTTAATCCCGGAGCTGACTTTTCACAAAGAGTTTATTCGTCTGTTTCTGGTCTTGCACACTTACTTGGTTCGGTAAAGTATCCTTCAAAAGATTCATCTGGTATTTACTACAGCGAACAGTACCAAGGAGTTGGAGGCACTGAAGCATATTTCAATTCAAGTCTACAAGGTCAAAACGGGCTCAAAATTACCGAGACCGATGTAGCCGGCCACGTGCAGTCTGAAAGCACCATTTCTCCACCAGTAGATGGCCAAAATCTTACACTTACCATCGATTCTAGGGTGCAATCAAAGCTTTATGACACCATTGCGCAAGTGGCTCAAGATCACAATTTTACAGGTGGTGCTGGTGTAATAATGGACGTGCAAACTGGCGAAGTTTTGGCCATTACCAGTTATCCGGAATACGACTCAAACATAATGACTGCTGGCACAGATTCCAGTGCCATCAATAGTTTTTTATCCAACAAAAATAATCCATTTCTTGATCGTGCAGTATCCGGTCTTTATATTCCAGGTTCAATCATAAAACCATTTATTGCCATGGGGGCACTTGAAGAGGGAATTATTAGTCCAACAAAACAAATTTTGAGTACCGGAGCTATCAGTATTCCAAACCCCTACGACCCAACAAAAAGAAGTTATTTTCGTGACTGGGAGGCACATGGTTGGATAGATATGAGACAAGCGATTTCGCAATCAAGTGATGAATATTTTTATACAATTGGTGGAGGTTATGGTGATCAAAAGGGTCTTGGTATCGCTAATATAGAAAAATATGTTCGCATGTTTGGTATTGGCGAAGAAACAGGCATCAATCTATTTGGGGAAGCCACTGGAAACATTCCCAGCCCAGAGTGGAAAAAAGCAACTTTCAATGGTGAACAATGGTACTTGGGTGACACTTACCATAGTTCAATAGGTCAATATGGATTTCAAGTTACGCCAATTGAAATGGTTCGCGCAATTGCCTCATTTGCTAATGGAGGAAAACTTGTGACTCCGACCGTGACTTTTTTGGGTTCAACAGTTGCCACCACTACCGTACAGTTACCTTTCGCACCTGATCATTACCAAATAATTCGTGATGGAATGAGACTTTCTGCCACGGTGGGTGTGGCCAATGGACTCAATATGCCAAATTTGGCAGTGGTTGCAAAATCAGGCACAGCTGAACTTGGAGTGGCAAAGATTTTCGTTAACTCACTTATTGAAGGATATTTTCCATACGATAATCCTCGTTACGCATTTATTGTAATCATGGAGCACGGGCCAAAAGGGAATACAGTCAACGCCACATATGTTATGCGACAAGTTCTAGATTGGATGACGGTTAATACGTCGGAATACACGAAATAGAAGAGTGAATTAGGAATAATGAATAACGAATAAATTGATACGTAAAAAACCTAATATATTAGCCATATTTTATTTAATATTCACGATTATATATTATAAATTTGTTTTATCTTTTCTACCCTTGCTTTTTATTTGATTATCTATAGAATGACTCGAAATATATGTCCGAACACGAGTATCTAACCCAGTCCAAGTTTAACGAGTTTAAAAAAGAACTTGAGCATTTGAAGACCACACGCCGGAAGGAAGTAGCGGAGAACCTTGAGTATGCCAAGGCCCTAGGTGACCTTTCTGAAAATGCTGAATATCATGAGGCGCGTGATATGCAGGCTGCCACTGAAGATCGTATTGCTCACCTTGAAGTGATGCTTAAGTCTGCGTCTATTGTTTCTTCTCACAATACTGATTTTGTGACTATTGGTTCTGCCGTAACTATTAAAAAAGACAAAAGCGAGCAGACATTTACTATAGTCGGTACAGAAGAAGCAGACATGGTACATGGCAAAATTTCTGTGAAGTCACCACTTGGCTCAGCAATACTTGGCAAGAAGAAAGGGGACTCATTCTCTTTCAAAACTCCCTCTGGTATGATGGAGTATGTAGTCGTAAATATTAAATAAAGGTAATCCTTTATATTAATATTACGACCCCGCCCTCCTGTCTGGAGGGCGGGGTGACGATTTTAATAGTCGTTTCACTCCTTAAAAATCAGTCATGTCCTCAATTGACGAAATTCGAAATACAAGAATAGAAAAACTCAAGAAACTGCAAAACGCTGGTGTAAATCCATATCCGATTAATTCCAATCAGGATATTGAATTGGTTTTTGCAGTTAAAAATTTTTCAAAACTATCTAAACAAAAAACTAAAAAATATTCACTAGTTGGCAGGGTGATGTCTTTGCGTCCACAAGGAGCGATAATTTTTTTTCATTTTTCAGATGGAACAGACAAGTTGCAGGCACTTTTGAAGAAAGGAGAAAAAATTTCTGATGAAAGTTTTGACTTGTTTGTAGATACTGTGGATGTGGGCGACTTTGTAGAAGTTTCTGGAACTCTTTTTCTCACAAAAAGAAAAGAAAAAACAGTTCAAGTAAATAATTGGAAAATGCTTAGCAAATCTCTGCGCCCATTACCAGAGAAGTGGCACGGGCTGACAGATATCGAAGAGCGTTTTCGAAAGCGATATTTGGACACTTTAATGAACGAAGAAGTGAGGGGTCGTTTTCTTCTACGTGCAAAAGTTGTAAAAATCATACGTCAATTTTATGACGAAGCTGGCTACCTTGAAGTTGATGTGCCTACTCTGCAACCTCTTGCTGGTGGTGCTACAGCTGAACCATTTATTACTCACCACAATGCACTAAATCAAGATTTCTACCTTACTCTTGCACAGGAACTGTATCTCAAAGAGTTATTGGTAGGAGGTTTTTCCAAGGTATACGAAATGGGGAAACGTTTTCGCAATGAAGGTATGGACAATGTTCACAGTCCAGAACTTACAATGCTCGAAAGCAATGAGGCGTATGCAGACGCTACAAGCCAACGAGAATTTATTGAAAAACTTTTTAAATACGTAGTGAAAGAAGTTTTTGGTGGACACACTTTTGAGTACGATGGGCATACAATAGACCTGAAACCTAAATTCGCCGTCGTTTCATTTTATGATTTACTACGTCGATACGCACTTATTGCAAATCCAGAATCTATAAATATTGAAGCAGCAAGAATCACAGCTGAAAGGCTTGGGGTGAAAGTGGATCCTACTGAAGCTCTTGAAAAGATTCTTGATAATATATACAAAAAAACTTGTCGGCCAAAACTGATTCAGCCGACATTCATTGTGAACTATCCCGTCTCATTTAATCCATTTGCTAAACGCTTGGAGAATGACCCAACACTTATAGACCGCTTCCAGCTTGTTATGGGTGCAACCGAGCTAGTAAATGCCTTTTCCGAAACCAATAACCCAATCGAACAGAAAGAACGGTATCTAGCAGAAGACAAAAAGGGTAAAGCGGGAGAGAAAGAGATATCTCCTTCGGATGAAGCATATTTGGAAGCAATGGAGTATGGAATGCCTCCAAATGGTGGCATAGGTATAGGTATTGACCGTCTAGTGATGCTTCTTACAAACGTCAAAAATATTAAAGAGGTAATTTTGTTTCCAACACTTAAACCGAAAAATTAATTCAATGAGTGAATCACTTGAAAGACCACCAGTAGGCAATGCTTACATTGAGCGTATACACAAACAGGCCGAAGCCGTCCTTGAGCAGGACAGAATTCTTGAACAAGATTTCATTGAGCCATATGGAAAAGACACTGTAGCTCGTGATCTGGCTTGGGTTGCTAAGCGTGAAGAAGAACATGCACGTCAAAGCACACCAGAAAGTATTGAAGCAAAACAAGTAGCTGATATATTTGAAGCTTTAATATTGTGGAACGGAGAACAAAGCAATTGGTTGGGGGAAAGTGCAATCACTAAAAAAACTTCAAAATTTGATGATTATGAAAATGGCGTAGATGCAATTATTGAATTTCAAACTGAAAATCCCAGGACGGCTTCCCACCTTGGTTTAGCTGCAGACGTTACGTTTTCTTCAGACACTACAAGAAAGTTTGATCGTTTACGTAAGTTGATAGAAAAAGGGGAATTGGCACGAGTAAAATATTTTCATTTTGAACATATGAATATGCATGGACAACTTAGTAAGTTGCCAGAAGTAATAATTGGAGCTGAAAGGAGAACAGTTATGGAACTTGCAGAACTTTGGGATCAAAAAAAGTTTAAATCACTTGCTGATCATAAGGTTCAGATTATGATGTTGCTGCAAATGAGAGAACAACTGTTAACATTTTCGATGTATGCAGAAAGTTTGGGTAAAACGCATTTAGCTGATATTTACAGAGAGCGTTTGCAAATAATTCAAGATATTCTAGATAAGAAAAAAGATATAGCGTTAAGAGTCAAATATGAAATTGATGATAAGGTTCATGCATCAATTATGAATTTTATGGCAAGATGGCAAAAAGATATGGAGGGTAAACAAAGAGCTGCATAGAAAGTATTTTCAACGTTTTTTTGAATTACTTCCAGCAAGATAGGTTGCTGTTTTTTATCTGAGCTCAATTTTTTAGAACCTTTCCATAAGTCAAATTGGTGAACCCCAGTACACCAAAAAAGTGGATAATAAGATATATAAAGTGGGGCAAAGTGTTTTATACTTTACATTAAGTGGGAAGAAGTGGGATCAAAGCAATTCAATTGAATTGCTCATCCGATCACAAAAAAGTTTTGTGATTTAGGAAATCTTTTTTAGCTTTACTCTTCAAAAGATTTTAGCTCCAACACTTACCTAGTTTTATTTTTGTAAAAAGGAAAATGAAAGGTTGGTTTCATTTTCTACGACACTACTGAAATAAAACTGAAGTAAGTGCTGGAAAGGTATAAATGTTTGCTTCTCTCACTAAAAATCTATCAAATGTTTATAGGAGAATATACACACACTGTCGATGAGAAAAAAAGAATTTCATTGCCAGGAAGATTTAGAAAAGACCTCGGTAAAAAAGTTGTAATTACCCGAGGTCTTGATTCGTGTCTCCTGCTCTATCCTCTGAAGGCGTGGGAGGGGATAGCGGCAAAGCTTGGAAGTTTGCCAATGGGGCAGAAGGACAAGCGTGACATTGGAAGATTCATGCTTTCAGGTGCGCAAGAAGTAGAAGTGGATAGTATTGGTCGAGTACTTGTTCCTGAATTTTTGCGAAATTACGCCGGACTCAAAAGCAAAGTAGTTTTTGCCGGAGTCTATGATCGCATTGAGATTTGGAACGATAGGCAGTGGGCCGAATACAGTGCTCGAATTGAGAAACAAGCCGACTCTGTAGCGGAAAAGCTAGGTGAGATTGGGGTTTTTTAGGTAAGCATACAAATATACGAATTATGCAAATATACGAATTACTACGAATAGCATCTTCATTCGTTGCCATTTGTAAGCTAGCTATCATTCGCATATTGGCATGACGCACGTCAGTGTTCTTTTACACGAAGCAATAGAAGGTCTCAATATTCGCAACAGTGGTGTTTACGTAGACGGAACTGTGGGTAATGGTGGACATTCTGAAGCAATACTTTTGGCCAATGAGAGTGTGAAAGTAATTGCGTTTGATCTTGATGAAGATGCTTTACGTCGTAGTCGAGAGCGTCTGGCTCACTTCGGCGAACGAATTACTTTCATTCATGATTCATTTAGAAACATAAAAAAAGTAATTGCTAATCAAAGAATTGAAATTATTGACGGAGTTATTTTCGATTTTGGACTTTCATCAAATCAGATTGAGGAGTCTGGTAGGGGATTCAGTTTCCAAACTGATGAACCGCTTGTAATGACTTTTCGCAAAGAAACAAGCGAGTCCACTCTCACAGCAAAAGATGTAGTCAATACTTGGAGTGAAGAATCACTCAAGACGATTATCAAGGGTTTTGGAGAGGAGAGATTCGCGGGTCGCATTGCAAGAGTGATCGCCGAGAGGCGACTCCACAAACCCTTCGAGACCACAGGTGAGCTGGTCCAAGCAATAGAGTCAGCGGTGCCAGGGTTCTACCGCAAGGGCAGGATTCATCCAGCCACACGGACGTTCCAAGCCATCCGAATGGCAGTAAACGATGAGTTACGAGCAATTGAAGAAGGATTGGCTGGAGGCTTCGGTGTCCTGGGTCCAAAGGGAAGAATGGTAGCCATCTCATTTCATAGTTTGGAAGACAGGATTGTGAAAAGATATTTTAGAAATTTGCAGTCAGAGGGCCAGGTGGAACTCATAACCAAGAAGCCAATAGTTCCAACTCCAGCCGAAATAAAAGAAAACCCACGTTCTCGCAGTGCCAAGCTAAGAATTTTCGAAAAAATTTAAATAAATGAATACCAAAACCATACAACTACCACAATATAAACACCTTTTCTATATTTTTTGCATAATTTCGCTTATGTCGCTTTTCGTCTATATTTATGGAATCAATCAGACCGTTCGAAACGTGGTAGAACGCGGAGTAATTCAAAAGCAACTGTCAGTTCTTTCTGCTAAGAACAGTGAGAAGGAGTTTCAATATATTGCGGAAAAAAATACAATAGACATGAGCAAAGCATCTACGATGGGGTTTACTCCTACCAGCCAAGAAATTTTTGTTTCCCGACAAGCGTCGGTTGCTTTTGCTGACACTGCTTTTGCACATTAGAGTGCAAAAATTTAAGAATACTTGCGATAGGGAATGTAAAAATGTTTGATGAAATGGTATTATTCGTATCATTCGATGTATTTATTCGTAACATTCGTATTGTGAAATGAAATCAAGGTCCTCGTCACGGATAAGGATATTGTCAGTTTGTATTTCAATTTTTGCCGTTTTTTTAATCGGTAGACTTTATTTTGTTCAAATTGTGGATGGTTCTGAATTGAAAAGTAAAGCTGACCACCAGTATGTTCAATCCACTTACGATTATTTTGACAGAGGAAACATATTTTTTAAAACAAAAGACGGTGACTTAGTTCCCGCCGCCACTTTGAAATCGGGATACGTTTTGACGATAAATCCCACACTCGTTTTGGATCCAAACAACTCTTTGAAAATGCTTTCGGCAATTATTCCAATTGATGCAGGTGATTTCTTGGCTAAGGCTGCCAAAATTAACGATCAATATGAAGAGGTTGCCAAACGAGTGCCCCTTGAAGACGCAGATCCGATTACAGCCCTGAAGTTGCCAGGGGTGTCTTTATACAAAGAGCGTTGGCGCTATTATCCAGGGAATTCAATGGCAGCGCAGACGATCGGTTTTCTTGCATATGATGATAGCAACCAGCTTGCAGGTAGATATGGTCTTGAGCGTTTTTATGAAAATGTTTTGCATCGTAATAATGATAGCGTTTATGTCAATTTTTTTGCGGAGATGTTTTCCAATATCAAAAACTCCCTTTCGTCGGACTCATCACTTCAGGGTGATGTGGTTACAACCATTGAGCCATCGGTGCAATCTTACCTAGAGCAGGAGTTGGTGGGGGTAATGAACGAATGGCATTCCGACTTTTCTGGGGGCATTATTATGGATCCTACTACTGGCGCAATCTACGCCATGGCTTCCAATCCAACCTTTGATATAAATAATTTTCAACAAGAAAAAGACCCTTCGATATTTTCTGATACCCTTGTTGAACATGATTACGAAATGGGTTCCATCATGAAACCACTTACCATGGCCGCGGGTATCGATAGTGGTGCTATTACGCCGACAAGCACATATGATGACACTGGCAGTTTGACATTTAATGGCAAGACTATTTCAAATTATGACGGAAGAGCTCGTGGTGTGATTCCAATGCAGCAAGTTTTGAGCCAATCACTGAACGTCGGCGCAGCCACCATAGAGCAGAGGACAGGTAATGCCACCTTTGCCAAATATATGCTTTCTTATGGCTTGGCTTCAACTACAGGGATAGACTTACCAAATGAAACATATGGCCTAAATAACTTGAAAAGTTTGTATGACATTGACTATGTCACGGAGGCATACGGTCAAGGTATAGCAGTTACGCCTATAGAAATGATTCGCGCGCTATCTGTTTTGGCAAATGGTGGTGTGTTGGTTACTCCCCACATTGCTAGTGAGATTGACTATACTGTTGGTGGTGCGAAAGTGATAGCACCACCACCCGGGCCCCAGGTGTTGAGTAAAAAAACAACAGATGACGTTACTAATATGCTTGTTACAGTTGTTGATAAAGCATTGCTAAACGGTACTGTGAAAATGGATCACTATTCTATCGCAGCAAAGACTGGTACGGCCCAAATTTCAAAAGGCAAAGGTGGTGGCTATTATCCTGATAGATATTTGCACTCATTTTTTGGTTATTTCCCGGCATACGATCCACGTTTTATTATTTTCCTTTTCAACTATTATCCGAAGGGTGCAAAATACGCTTCCGAAACTTTGACGCCATCATTTATAGATTTGGCAAAGTTCCTAATTAATTATTATCAGATACCGCCAGATCGTTAGTCATAGAACGTAGAGTATAGATCAGAAGCGCTTTACGTTCTAAGGTTTACGCTTTACGATATAAACCGTGAAATCAATATTCAAAAAAATAGTTGTTGAGATTCTTACTTGGGAAGCCAAGATTGTTCTCAAAAAATATAATCCCAAAATTATCGCTGTTACCGGAAGTGTGGGCAAAACATCCACCAAAGACGCGATATTCACAGTACTTTCTTCTTTCCTTTTTGTTCGTAAAAGTGAAAAAAGTTTCAATAGCGAGTTCGGAGTGCCATTGACTATACTTGGTGTACCAAACGGGTGGAATAATCCGTTTATTTGGTTCAAAAATATGTTTGAAGGATTGGCGCTCATTGTTTTACCAAATCTTTATCCGAAATGGCTCATTCTGGAAATTGGGGCTGATGCACCTGGAGATATTCTTAGTGTGGCTAGTTGGATAAGGCCTGACATTACGGTTGTGACAAGACTTTCAAAAGTACCTGTGCATGTGGAATTCTTTTCAACTCCTGAAGATATTTTCAAGGAAAAGGGATATTTGGTCAGTGCTCTCAAAAGAGACGGAATTTTAATTATAAATTCTGATGATGACGACGTTTTGGCATTTCGTTCACTTGTTGATAATAAATCTATTCTTTTTGGCACAAGTGGACCGGCTGAAGTAGTTGGTGCAGATTTTCACATTATTTATAAAGAGGTTGGCGGTATGATAGAACCAAATGGAATTGCATTTAATGTTTCGCATGATATGGAGCATGATGAGATAGTAATAGCCGGTGGTTTAGGTGTTCAACAGATGTATCCGGCTCTCGCTGCAATCGCTGTAGGGATAGCACTTTCACTTCCACTCGATAAGATTGCAAATTCATTTGTGCATCATCATACTTCGCGGGGTCGTATGAGAATTCTCAAAGGTATAAAAAGAAGCACCATAATTGACGATTCTTACAACTCTTCCCCAGTTGCTCTAGAAGAAGCACTTAATACTTTGAAAAGCATTGAAACTAGTGACAGAAAAATTGCCGTTCTTGGTGACATGCTTGAGCTTGGAATTTATTCAACAGAAGAACACAAGAAAGCTGGCGCCCAGGTGGCATTTGTCGATTTACTTTTTACTGTTGGTATACGTGCTAGAGGAATTGCAGAAGGTGCCCTCGATGCTGGCATGAGCGAAACAAAGATTTTTCAATATGAATCGTCTCGTGAGGCAGGAATTGATTTGGAAATTATGATGCGGGAAGGTGACGTCGTCCTTATTAAAGGTTCTCAAGGAGTGCGAATGGAGAGGGTGGTTGAGGAGGTGATGGCCGAGTCAGAGCACAAAGAAAGGTTGTTAGTCAGACAGGACAAAGAGTGGTTGGTGAAATAAATAATTAAATAAAGAAAAAGGACCACCACACTTTTGTGTGAAGTGGTCCGCACGGCATCTCAAAAGCAGTATTCTTGCCTCGCTCAGCACTACTAGTTCAGTAGTAACTTCTTGAACAAGTTGTCCCAAGTAAGCAAGAACTTTCTCATTGGCATCTTTTCCCAGGATCCGTAGTCGATCCAGACCAACCCCTTCTCTGTCCTTCTGAAATTTTCTACGTCGAGGAGGTTGTGTAGGTTAGTTTTGGATATGTCACCTCCGGTTCTAAATACAAGTTCTCTCCAAATCATGGTTAACTCTTCTTGCGTAGGAGTCGGACCGTCAATCCTTTTTTGCAAGTTGACCAACCCAATGCTGAAGTAAACAGGAGCGAGATAGTCTGACTTGAATCTCCTCCATGTAAGATATTCGTCCCAGTTTTCACGAATTGGGTCTATCAGGATGCCCACGCCATCATGGTGGATCAGATCACTAATGACTTCCCAGAAGAAGTTCAGACGAGGGAATTTCACTACCCAGGGTCCAATCAACAACACACTACGGCTACTACCGTTTCGGAGTTGCATAGGTTTCCAGGAGTTGAGAGTTCAAGAACAACTTTATTGTTTATACAATAAATAGCATTAAATAGCAATATCCTTTAGACATAACCTTGAATTGATTCATTCTTCTTTATTCGCTATTCTTTCGTGACGGCCCTATCGTCTAACGGCCAGGACGAAGCCTTCTCAAGGCTTAAATCAGAGTTCGACTCTCTGTAGGGTCACAAGAATTGGTAAAACGACTTTCAAGAGCCTTGAAACCATTTTTACATTGATAACTAAGGGTATTTTCAGTCAGTGAAAGTTCGGAAAAAATAATCCGAGTAATTTCTTCTCTTTCGTTCGTTTTGGCAAACGAGTAATACACTTCTGCATCTTTCAAGAGTTCGGAAAGAGTTACTATATCCTTTACGACTTCGTGCATGGAAATATCCGATGCCTGTTCTTCATCTTGGATACTTAGAAGCTCACTGTTGAGTTTGTTTTCTTCTTCAAGGAAATCCTCTGGTGAATATGCACCTGTTTTTAGCAAAGTTAATTTGTTAGTGCGAAGATAGGTCAGGTCTTCCCTTAACTTTCTCTTTCTTCTGTCGTTTTTCTCTAGTGCATTCAATCGCTTGTGTTCAAATACCGCCAAGTCAGTGTTTGTCCTGACATCTATTTCGGCTAGTTCTTTGTCAGTAAATTTGAGTTTGGAGATTAGTTTGCCGACCTCCTCTTCAAGAAAATTTACATTAAAGCTTGCAGTTTCGTGAGGGCACCCCACTGGACAACGTGCTCCGTAATACATAATTCCTTTCTTTGGATATGGGGTAAACACACGCCCACTATAACCACAGCGAACGAGACCTCTGTATGGATGTTCCAGTTTCTCTACATAATACGAACTGACTTTCTTTCTGTGGAGTTCTTCCTGAACCTTATCGAAGAGTCCGTCTTCTATGAGGGCTTCATGACTTATACTTGCAATCCAATTCCCGTAGTTATCGGGTATTCTTCCTATGTAAAATTTGTTAGTTAGAACTTTGTGAAGATAGTTTGGCGAAATAGGACGAGATACTGGCTCAATTGCAGTTATCTCATCAGCATCATCAGCCAGCATCTCTTCTTCCGTTCTCCTTCTCCGAACAGGGACCGTTGTTAACCCTTGCTCATTTAGATGCCGTGCTAGGTCTGCGATGCTCCAATCTCCCGTTGCGTATAACTCAAATGCCTGCCTCACAAGAGGTGCTCGTATTGAGTCAAAAGGTTTATTTCGCATATCACCAAGATTGAGATACCCAATTGGAGCCTTGAAGGTACATACGCCTTCTGCTCTCAAATTTTTCTTGGTCATTGTTACTTTCTCGCTCGTTACTCTCGAGTGATGGGCGGCGAACATTCCATCAATATCCATGTGGAGTGCACCAGAACTACTATCATCATAAGTTGCATATACAAACCGAAAATCTATTCCGACTTTCATCAACTTACGAATAATCACTTCATCCGCCTTATTGCGACTTATGCGGTCCCAGCAAAGACATACCACACCCTTAAAATAAAGCGGGCTTAACAGTTGAGCCAACTGCAAAAACTTGGGTCTCTCGATAGTAAATTGAACCTGTCCATTATTGGAAAAAGTAATATCATTGTCTTCCTTAAAGGCTGAGTGCTTTTCCGAAATAACTCCGTCCTTACAGAAGCCTTGTAAAGATAGTTGTGCAATGGGAAGTTTTTGCTTCAGAGCAAATCGGGCATTCTCAAGCTTCTGATGTGTAATGGAGTTTTTTTGGTTGTTCGGTTCGTCTGTACTTTTCCTATTGTAAATTAGGTAGTCGTTACGGTATCTGCCGTTTTGTATATCTTTCAGAATTTTTTCTTCTGTTTTAGTAAGCGTACTCATTAAAATTTGATTACATCCAACTTTTTTAGTTTGCCATCAACAATGGTATACCCCTCGGCAAGCATCCTTTTTCTTATGGGTTTCAGCACTTCTCCTAATTCTATTACAGCTTCAATTGTTTCTTGAGAAAACAGGTTCTCACCCAAAGAGGGACAACGGGAAGAGCCTCTGTTGCTACACAAGGGATTCCGTTGCCCCTCTTCAGGCACGAAAATAAGCTCTTCGTTCCTCTTGTGTAGCCTGCTCATTATAGCAAATTCTTAAAGCCCTTACCAAGTGCACCGAGGTGGGCCATCATTATGAGGGAGCTACGCTCAAACTTCTGTTCCAATCTCAAAAAACGCCTATATTTTCTTGTCGGTTTGCCTTTGTAATAACGTCTTTTTATATCTGCTTCAGCCTTTTCAAGGTCAGGAATACTCACCCCATTCCAGCGATACCTACCTCCTTCCATTTGTGCCTGATACGCTATTTCCCCGCAATGTCGGCACCCAAACCATTTACCGATGCAATAAAGCACCCCTACACGTCGCCCACAGTACACCCCGTTCTTTGTGAGAGGACATGTATACCAATAGCGTACACCTCCGTAGTGGCAAGGCGTTGTGACCAGCTCAACTCTGAAGTCCATATCTGTTTTTTCTTTGGTCCAGTAGTCTGTGTGCGTGTAAATTAGGTTTATATACGCTCTCTCGTAAGGAGTGCCCCAATCATCCCGATTAATCCTGAATCTGATACTGCTCTTGTCCTCGCCTCCGTATGACCAAGAGATACCGCCATTCTGAAAGCTGTAGTCTTTGTTTAAATAGCCGTGTTTCTTAAGCCAGAAAACACTTAGGGCGTTAGATTGTTCTGCAATAGTCTTAGACATGATGGTTTTTCTGTATCGGCCGAAATTAATAGAGATTAGCCCTGTTTATCAGTTAGAAGTTTTCAATACCCAAGGTCGCTATGTCATGCCAGTCACTATGATTTTCCTGTTCAATGTTTTCCACCCCACCCTCGTTTCCACTATTCTTTGACTCTCCAGAAAGATGGTAGAGAGAGGTGGGGAAAATCATCATCTTGCGTTTGTCACTAGGGTCCTGTTCCTGCACGATTAACCCTGCCGTCTCAAGCATCGGAAGTATCTGTTGACGAAGCTGATGGCTGTCCATCATTCGTCCATAGACCTCGAAGTGTTTTTCTAAAACCTCTTGGCGGGAGACACCGAGTTTTCCTGTAGCATTTTCAATCGCCTCGTTCCTGCCCGTGTTTTTCTTCTCCCACACTGGCAGAATGACCTCCTTGTAGAGGTTGTGGATATATGGAGGCAGGTTAAGTTCTTGGCTCACGGATATTTTGTCCCACAATCTGAACGCCTCTTCGATGTCATTCTCGTTTGCAGTGATGGTTGACCCACTTCGGTCCCGCCACCAAACATTCAGCAGAGCAATGGACTTGATGAGTGAAAGTAAGCGTTTGATGTCTCTTTGGTGCCGTGGTTTAAGCATTTTGTTCTTGTCCAAGAACCTTGTCTCAATCTTTTCGGGTGAAGCAATGTTTATATCTTCAATACGCTCCAACTTAATGGCACGAATACGCTCTTTAAGCAGTGCTCGGTCTGGGTTTTCTTCAAGCCAACTTCCAAAACTTTTACTATCTGCCTCTTTGCGTATGGTGGCACTTATGCCTTGTTGGATTTTTTCCTGATTTACCTCTGGGGAGAGGAGCAGAAATCGTGTTGCTTCCTGCTCATCTATCCGAAGTCCTGCCGTGCAGAAAATAACTGATGGGAAACCTCGCAAGGTGATATTTTTCGTCTTGTTTCCAAACTTCTGCGACTTGTCTGTTATTTTAATCACCAACTCTTTCTTATCGTGAGAAAGTAGGGGGCGGAGATGTTGGAGAAGTAGTGAATGGGGTTGGTCAAGAAAGATGAGTATCTTGTGGGACAGGTCTACCAAGTAACTATTCTTCTCCTTGTCATATTGCCCAGCATCGTGGAAGAAAGCTGTGGGCGAACAGTAGGCAATCTCCATCACGTCATCAGTCGGAAACAGTCGGGCAATCTCGGTAGGAATATAACTCTTTCCCGTTGATGACGGGGCGTTGTAACTGATGTTGAATTGCGAATTTTCGGTGTAGGCAGAAAGCTCACATAGAAAGGTTGAGAGTTTGTTCTCTGCATCGTACTTGATAGTAAGACCTAGAGTGTTTGTAAGCTCTTCGGCACTCATTGGTTCGAACTTGGAAGTATCTATCCGTTCTGGGTATTCTTTGGCATATTTACCAAACAAGTCTTCTACAGACCCATTGAGTTTTATAAAATAATCAGTGATGTCTCCATGTTCTCCAACCTCCTTAGGAAGTGTGGTTATGTAAGTCTCACATCCGACATTTTCCAACATTTTTGCTACCCGTACTGCACCTTTTTGCCCAGCCTCGTCGGTATCAAAGCAGATGTAAACTTTCCTACTTTTTCCTACCTTTTCTGACCACTCATCTTTGAACGTCATAGCTCCGTGGGTGGAAGTGATTGCCGATACGTTTTTTGACACCAGAAGTAGTCGGTCCAGTTCACCCTCGCAAATGACAAGTGGATTACTAGGATTAGCTAGGGTTTCCCAATCATAAAGCTGTGCCTCGGCTCCCTTGGGATAGGTAATCTTGTCATTCCCAAAAGTAGGGTCTTGGCGGAGTTTGAAAAACGAGTAATTCCCATAAATATCCTTGATGGGTATAGTAATCCACTGTTTTCGGTAGAACTGTCCATAGCCGAGCTTGTATGCGTCTATAACGGCATCTGTAAGTCCTCTTTTGTGCAGGTACTCTCGTATGCTTGGTGGCAGTGCGACGTGGCACTTTTCTACAAGCTCCATATCGAAGGGAGTAGTAGTCCTCGTCTTTTGGACCGCATCTCCCAAATGCTTTGCAAGACTGAGAATGTTGCCTTTTTCTCCGCACTTTTTGCAATCGTATTGCCCAGTCTCAATGCTGAAATATAAATGGGCTTCGTCTCCTTTGCTATCTCTGTCGCATTCATTGAAAAGACACTTGGTAATAAGCTCCCCACCGCTCTCCCGAACTGGTATGCCTTTTTGGGTGAGGTATTCTTTGATAGTAATGGTTTTTAGGTTCATATTTTTTCGTTAGGTTAATTTGTACGTCTTCTGAAAACAGATTGACTAGAGAGCCGTTTCACCCCTAATTTTTGTTGTCGTCACGGCCTCGGAGAGATTTTCTAGGTGTGCCAAGATTGCTTTTTTCTCCTTTCTCGCATAGTCGTCCTTATCTACCAGTTTTTGAAACCAGCGATGAATTGTTTGTTTGTTAAACCCCTGCCCCTTTATAGTTTTGGCGAAGCAGGCGTAGGAACTAAGATGCGGGTATTTTTCTGTAGTGTTGTTGAACCTTCTTTGAAGTGATTTCATGGTTATTCAGAGTAAAGTTTGTTCTTAAGAGCCTTGAGGTGGTCAAAGAACGACCTCGCACGGACTTCCAACCTATCTGAGAAATAATGGTTCGCTGTGTCTTCGATGCCATCTTCTTTCTTGAATATAAACAGGGCTTTTCTGGGATTCTCTTTATCTACTGACATAAGCTCAAAACCCGCACATAAAAGGGCGGTGGAAACTCCAAGGTCGTAGGTCGTGAAGACCAGTGACGGGTCATCAAGCGGAATCCAGCGATACTCTTCCGTAGAGAGGGATTTCTTTTTTGTTTTCTTTTGGGTCATCTTAATTTTGGTTAATTTATAATCACCTGTGTAAACACTACAAAAACCACCGACTATCTATCGGTGGTGGGGACTGGTGGGACAGCAAATCAAAAACACTCTTTAGATTTCTAGGTTTTTCTGTGCCCCACTAAAATTAAAATGTGTTCTCACACTGCCTCCCACCGAAATTTATACAAGCCAAACTTTGGAACTGTCAGTTTTGAATGTTACTTTAGGTAATTTTCCTTTTCCTGAAACCCTATGGGAACTCATTGCTCTTTGAATTTCTTTGAAGGTTTGTTTCAGTGCCTCTTTCTTCTTTGTAGGAGCTAAATATGAGTCGTTGAGGCTGGGGTCAGTTGAGACTTTTGCTTTTACAGAACTGTAGACAATATCAAGGGTTTTGGCCGTGCCGAAGGGATTGCAAAGTGTTTCAATGAGCCGAAACTTCTCTGTGTCTGAAGAACCTATGTAGACTTTTTCTCCAGCTAGTATCAAATAACCTTTCCCGTCTTCTAAGTATGTATGAGGTTTTACAGGTTTGGTATCTTCTTTATTTGATATTGCTTGTATAACCAACTTTTGTACAGGAGCAACGCCCAACCTATTCTTGTAAGCAAGATATTTCTCTTCAAAATCCTCTGGGAAGTGTATCTGTAGATAGTTCATAACAATTACATGGCTGGGTTGATAGATTTAACCGAAATTAGTAAGCCTTCTTCCTCAAGGCTGGCGAGAATATTTCTAAGTTGAGTATAGTCATCAATACCGCATTCTCTCATCCAACGAGAAAACTTCGGAGGATGAATATCTACTTTTCTCATTTCCTTCGGCATTAAATCTTTTTCGTCTTTCAACTTTTCTAGTATGAACAGCTTTTTCCTATCTGAATTCGACAGAACAGGAATTGGTCTGGATGCATGATATTCCTGAGGAAACCTTACTTGACCATCTTTCTCAATAAAGTCGGAAAACTCCGAGATTTTTTGATGATAATCTTCAAATGCCTGCCTGTCTTTAATCACTACGCTTTCTCCTTCTGAAAATTGCCTAGCGGGCTCACCAGTTATAACAGCAGTCCCAATATGACCTCCAAATGTTGCTATACCAGACTGGAATAGATTTTTTAAAGTAGGAGCTAATAACGCTTTTTGGTCATCAAACAAGGAATCTGGATTTAGATTGAGCTCCTGCGGGCCGTCATCCAAGACAGAGAGTTGCTTATTAATCCAATCCAATATCCTCTTGGTACGTAGCCACTTATCTCTCTCTTGTCTGTGATAGGTAGCAACGGTTATTTTCTGCACCCTTTCCTTTTCACGTTTTAATATGAGGTCTATGTTCATTGTAATAGTAATTTGCTACAAATCTACTCTTTTTGAGCCATTTTTTCAACTAAAGACTGCATACTCTATCCCTCATTAAACATCTACTTTTAAACTCTTTCTTGTTATAGTGATTGGGCAGACAAGACGGTAGTTTAAATAAGCTTCATAAGGCTTCAGCCATTAATCCTGCCCAGAATGGGCACTCTTAACCTCTAGGGAAACAGGATTGGTGGCTTCGGCTGTCGTCTTGTCTGCACCCTATGTTAGGGGTGCCCATCCTTGCTATAAGGGGCACCCTTAGCATCTTAAGCGGTGCCTTTTAATCTTTCTGACAACGAAAAACGAGACGTGGTTAAATACTTGGAAGCTGGAAAACCATTACCAGACAAGTATCGTTTTTTACTGTTCAAGGATGACCGTGAGGTTGAGCTTTTATGGAATGGGAAAACTAACGAGGTCACAAATGTCGTCCTTCCCTTTCAAACGATAGAACAGATTGATGAACCAAGAGGAGAAGAAAAAATTGGTTTACAGGACTCACTTTTTGATAATTCAGGCAGACAAATAACTGGCTGGACAAACAAACTTATTTGGGGAGATAACAAAATTATTCTCTCGTCTCTCAAGAATGGACCGTTTCGCAAAGAAATAGAAGCTCAGGGTGGAATCAAATTAATATATATTGACCCACCATTTAGTGCGGGACTTGATTATTCAATTAATGTTTCAATTGGTGATGGCGATACGATTCAAAAATCGCCTTCCATAATTGAGGAGTTTGCTTATCGTAATACTTGGGGTGCGGGCGGAAATACATTTCTTTCAATGCTTTTTGAGAGAGTGAAGCTTATGAAGGATTTACTTGCTGACGATGGTATTTTTTTCTTTCGTATAGATTGGCACTGGGGTCATTACGCTAAAGCCATGCTAGATGAGGTTTTTGGTAAAGATAATTTTCAAAGCGAAATTTTCATAAACAGAATAAAAAAGAATGTTACTGAGCAAGGCAAAGTTTCTTTACCTACAGCCAACGATTCTTTATTTGTTTATTTCAATAAAAATGCAAAATTTCGTCATATTGATAAAAAATTGGAAAATGATAGAGAGGGATATTGGCGTGCATCAGATGATAGTAGCGGAGAACGAAGACCTAGGGAGAGAATTATTGATGGGAGAACATTCTATCCTCCCGCAGGAAAACACTTTAAGTTTGGCAAAGATAATATGCAGAAGATGTATGAAGAAGGTTTGATTCGTATAAATCCAAATAATCAAGATAAACTACAGTATTGGGTAAAGCCGAAAAGCACAGAGAGTTTGGATACCAATTGGACCGATATTGCAGGTTATGCTTTCAAAACTGGTTATCCTACAGAGAATGCGGAACCTCTCTTACAAAGAATTATTGATATAACTACAAAAGAAGGTGATTTAGTTGCAGATTTTTTTAATGGTTCAGGAACTACAATTGCTGTTGCCGAACAAATGGGAAGAAAATGGATTGGAACTGATATTGGTAAATTTTCAATTCACACAACTCGCAAAAGGATGATTGGAGTGCAAAGAGAGCTTAAAAAAGAAGGTAAGAATTTTAGGGCTTTTGAGATTTTGAATGTTGGTAGATATGAGAGAGATAACTTCCTTGCTGTAAATGATGATTTGCGTGCTGAACAAAAAGCCAAGCAAGCACAGAAGAAAGAGAGAGAATTTATCAAGCTCATCCTGTCTGCTTATAAAGCAGAGCTGGTAGAATCTTTTGTAAATATCGTAGGTAAAAAGCGAGACAGGTTAATTGCTGTCGGTTCGATAAGCACTCCAGTGTCTTCACAACTAGTCAAAGATATTGTTAAGGAGTGTAAAGATAAAGGTATTACAAAAGTTGATGTGCTTGGATTTGATTATGAGATGGGCTTAGATTTTCAAGAATACAAAAAAGATGGAATTGATATTGTGTTTAAGATAATCCCGAGAGAGGTTTTTGATAAAAAAGCAGTTGAGAAAGGGCAAGTTAAATTCTATGATGTGGCGTTTATTGAGATAAAACCAATTATAAAAGGTAAGGGAAACAATAAAGAGCTTTCTGTGGAACTTGCAGATTTTTCTGTTTTTTATAATCAAGACAACACAGGTGAAATAGAAGAAGAATTAAAAGCAGGTAATTCTAAGATTGTTATCGAAAACGGGCAAGTAATAAAACTTTCCAAAGATAAGGAGACAGAGCTTGTTAGCCGTGAAGTCCTCACTAAAAAGTGGAGTGATTGGATTGATTATTGGGCGGTTGATTATGATTTTGCTGACAGAAAAGAATTTATCAGAATTATTGAAGATGGTAAAGAAAAAGAAATCTTCACTGGGGATTATATTTTTGATAATGAATGGCAAGAGTTTAGGACTAAAAATAAAAGAAATCTTGAACTGGTTTCCGCTCCAAAAGAATTACCAAAAGGAAATTATAAAGTGGCTGTGAAGGTTGTAGATATTTTCGGTAATGACACGACCAGAGTAATTGAAATAAAAATCTAACATGGCACTTCATAAAAACTTCCCACGAGACCCGTATGCAATTTTAGACCCATCTATAAGGTGGTTTCCTGCTGATGAAGACTTACGTGAAAAAGGCTATGACAAGCTCCTCCCCCCACTTGTTGCAGACCTAAGAAAGAGAGTCAAGGAATGGCGAGACGCAAATTATGAGGGTGCAAGTGAGACATCAAAAGCCCTCCTAAACTGGTGGTTTAAGGAAGAGCACATCCTATACGACAAAGATGGAGTAACGTCCCCATTCAGATACTACTTTGCCCAGAGAGAGGCTCTAGAGACCGTTATATGGCTCTATGAGGTCGCTAAAGTGAAGGATAAGCATGACCTAATTAGATACAACTCCACAGGGGTATTAAGTGCCTCTATGTTCACCGAGGATTGGCTCCGATTTGTCATCAAGATGGCTACTGGAGCTGGGAAGACCAAGGTAATGAGTCTTATAGTCGCTTGGGCGTATTTTCATAAATTATACGAGCAAGACTCTGGCTTAGCCAAGAACTTTCTCTTGATTACTCCGAATGTGATTGTTTTTGAAAGAATTAAAAAAGATTTTGAAGGTAGTGGTAATATATTTTTTACGGACCCAGTGTTACCTGACAATGGATATCAAGGCCAGAACTGGAAAGATGATTTTCAGATAACTTTGCATCTCCAAGATGACCTAAGAGGGATTTCGGATACGGGGAATATCTTTCTTACCAACATTCACAGAGTTTTTGAGAGTGATGTAAGAGAACCAAATGCTGATGACACCGACACCTCTGATTACTTTTTGGGAGATAAGCCAGTGGCTAAAACTAACGATTCAAGTATTGATTTGGGAATGATAGTGAGAGACATTGATGAGCTGATTGTTATAAATGATGAAGCCCACCATATACATCAGGAAAATGCTTGGATGAAATCTATCAGAGACATAGACAACAGACTGAAGCAAAAAGGTACCAAGCTATCACTCCAACTGGATGTCACCGCCACCCCCAAGAAAACTGACGGCTCTATATTTGTCCAGACAATTTCAGACTATCCATTGGTGGAGGCAATTCACCAAAGAGTAGTGAAACAACCAGTTGTGCCAGATGAAGTAAGTAGAGGAAAACTCAAAGAAAGTCAGAGTGTTGTATTTACTGAAAAATGGAGAGACCATATTCACCTTGGAGTTGAAGAATGGAAAAAGTCATATGGCCAATTACTTCCTACAGGAAAAAAATCTATTCTTTTTATAATGACTGATGATACAAAGAACTGTGATGATGTTGCCAGTTATCTTGAGATGAATTATCCAGAACTCAAAGGTGCTGTACTTACTATTCATACAAACCAAAGTGGTGATATATCAGAAACTACAACAGGGAAAAAGAAAGAAGAATTAGAAAAACTTAGAAAACAATCAAACGAAATTGATAGTTTTGAAAGTCCATATAAAGCTATTGTTTCAGTTATGATGCTCAAAGAAGGCTGGGATGTTAAAAATGTAACCACCGTTCTTGGTCTTAAACCTTTTACAGCAGAAAATAAGATATTACCAGAACAAGCACTTGGTAGAGGTTTGCGAAGAATGTATTTTGGGAGAGATGATATTAATGAATACGTGAGTGTTATCGGTACCCCTGCGTTTATGGATTTCGTTGAAAGTATTAAAAGTGAAGGTGTTATCCTTGAAAAACGATTAATGGGGACTGGTTCAAAACCAATCTCTCCTGTTGTTATAGAAGTTGATAAAGAAAACCCCAAGAAAGATATAGAAAAGCTTGATATTGAAATTCCCGTACTGTCTCCAAGGATACAAAGGGAGTATAAGAACTTAGCCCAACTGGATGTATCCACCTTTGGTAACGAAAAAGTAAAAATAAAGATATTCTCAGAACAAGAGAAGCGTGACATTGTTTTTAAGGATGTCGTTACAGGTGAAGTTCATCACATTACTCCATTTGATGGTGAAATTACCCCAAACTACCAGAATATCATCGGTTATTTTGCTCAAGCAATAATGACTGAAATGCGTCTATTCGGTTGCTATGACATTCTTTTTGGCAAGATGAAAGACTTTATTGAAAACTATATGTTTGAGTCTAAAATAGAACTTACAGACTTAAATGTTCTCCGTAATCTTTCTGAAGTTGAATACATTAAACTCATCAAAGACTGCTTTAAGAAATCAATTAACGGGCTGACAGTCCAAGATACAGGCGATACTGAAATAAAGAACTACATCAAGATTAGCGATGCGAGGCCGTTTGTGGTGAATGACAAATCATATCTGATACCCAAGAAGTCTGTGTTCAATAAGATTGTCGGTGATAGTGATTTTGAGCTTGCCTTTTGTGATTTTCTTGAGAAGTGTGACGACATCGTTTCATTCGCTAAGAACTTTGCAAATAAAGAAGCAAACGCATTGAGAATTGAATACAAAAATGAAGAGGGTTTCATCGCTACCTACTACCCTGACTTCTTTGTAAAACAGAACGATAAGAGTGTCTTTATCGTTGAGACCAAAGGAAGAGAGGATGCAGATGACAAGCTCAAGTTTGATAGATTAGCTCTATGGTGTGAGGACGTAAACAACAGGCAAAGTAGGATGACCTATAAGGCTCTCTACATCAAGCAAGAAGATTGGGAGAAAAATAAGGCCAAGAACTTTGACGAGATTATAAGACTATATGGCAAGTAACATGGACGCTGATGATTTGGAAGAACTACATGAGCTGATGGAAACGCACGGCTTAGATGCCGAAGAAGCTATTCACGTCAAAGATATAATGGATGAAAACGGATTAGATGAGGAAGAAGCAGTAGAATTGAAAGATGACCTCTAAAAGTATGCAGATACCTGAAAAACATTTTCTAAAATTCAAAGAATTGATGAGAGAAAAACTGGGAGACGAGGAGTACAGCAAGCTAACCGAGCAAGAACTTCTCCATAGCGCTATTTCCTTAGTGACCTTAATGAAAGCTGTCTACCAACCGATAACGAAAGAAGACTACGAAAAATTTCATGCAGAAGAACGAGTAGACAAGGGCTATGATGTTTTGTTCAAAGAAACAGAGAAAAGAAATAGTGGAAAACGAGGTGGGGGCAAATAGGATAAAATAAAGTATATGCAAGAAAACATAACTTTAATTTCGGACCCAAAAGTTCTCGTTATACCTATCCAAGATAACGGAGAACCATTGGTGGATTTACAAACCATACCTGAATTATTTGTTGATTTGTCTCGTGAGAATGTCCAGAAAAAGTCAGCTAACATTTCTTTCGTTAGAAAATCAGTTGCCGAAATGCTTGTGAAAGCTCAAAAAACTTTACCGAGTGGATATAAATTTATTATAAAAGAGGGGCACAGAGATATTGAAACACAAGCAGAAATTTTTAATGAGTATATGGATTTCTTAAAGAAAGAATTTCCAAGTCTTTCGGAACAAAAGTTGTATGAAAAAGCCAGTGCGTATGTTGCCCCTCCAGATATTGTGCCTCCTCATTCCACTGGCGGAGCCGTTGATTTAACTCTGATGACAGAAGATGGCAAGGAAATAGATATGGGCACTAAATTTAATGCGGACCCAGAGGAATCAGATTTTTCAAACTATACCAATGCTCCTATCTCCGAAGATATAAAAGAAAAGAGAGAGATGTTGAAAAATGCCATGGAAAGTGTAGGCTTTGTGAATTACCCAACTGAATGGTGGCACTGGTCCTATGGTGATAGGTACTGGGCTTTCATCAAGGGTAACTCGTCTGCTCTTTACGGTTCGATAACAACATAGAAAGGAGAACGAAGTGAAAGGAGAGAGTCTTTGGAGATATTCCAAACCTTTTCCAAAAGAGATTGAGGTGCGGGAGTGCAATGACAGCCCTGCCCACTTCGGTCCCTACTGCCACGCAATAGATTTTCTGATGCCAGACGGCTCGCAAATTCTGGCTCCGATGGCAGGAGTAGTGATTCAGGTCAGGGACGACAGCAACAGAGGCGGTCCAAGCCAAGAGTTTGAGAACGACCTAAACTACATCACTATCGCTCACGGCGGTAATGAGTTCTCCCAGCTCTGCCACATCGCTTACAAAGGAGCGTTGGTAAGAGAAGGACAACAAGTAGAAGAAGGTCAGCTCCTCGCTCACACGGGCTCTACTGGCTGGTGTTACGAACCGCATTTGCATTTTATGGTCTTCAAACCGACAGGCGAAAACGAGCACGGATTTCAAAGCCTCGCAATTCGGTTTAAGGACTAACTGAAGCGGGGAGATAACATCAAACCGCTTTGTTTTTATATAAATAGTGGGTAGCGAGGTGGGGCAAGTTCTCTCAAGAAGTAACTAGAGATTTTAAATCCTGTATGCTTATCAGTATAGAATCTCTATGCTTTATAAGTTCGGAAATCCAGTATAATGGGTCACAGATTGCATAAAGCAGGTAAGGTGAATCAAAAATTTATTTATGACTTCTTTTGAAAGATTTTATTTCTTCTTTGTATTTATATTCAACCTTCCAGGTTAGTCCTGGTTTTATATCAGCTATGGCTGGTAATAGATGACTGAGGAGCTGTTCAGGCGTCATGCGAAATTTCTTACCTTTTGCTGAAATTTTTACCCAGCCATCTTCATCTCGAAAATATTTCTCAATGAAATTTTTCGTACCTATAGAAATTATGTAACTATCATTTGTTAATTTCATATTTAAATTATAGCAAAAATTTTGAAAACCCTCTTATTTGATTAAAGTGTGGGTTCCAATTCCGCCCTACTTGGGTCACTTGACTTTTTATATATACCGTGATATTTTTCAAGGTGGACGCAAACACCTAAAACATAGACAACGGAGTTTACATGAAAACCATTTTGACCAAGCTCGTTGCCGGCCTTGAAGCCCAAATTGGGTTGCTCAAGGAAATTTACGAGAAGAAAATCCACATCCTTCAGATTCAGTCGTCGATGGATACCAAAAAACGACGATTCGAAAGTAGGCGGACAGATGAGGCTGACCTTCGAAAGCTGAACCAGCGCTACGATGAAGTCACAACGGAAAATCGTAAACTCAGAATGAAGCTGGGGGAAACCAGCGGTACCAAGGACTAACTTCCCGCCCAAACAAAGAGATCCCCGCATCAATTGGTGCGGGTTTTCATTTATCACTTTTATAAAGATTTAAAACTGATGAGATGGCAACAAATCCGGTTCCAATCTTGTATAATTAGGGTCACAAATCAATTATGTTTTTAAAAATTATTTTGAATTTTTTTATTGGGTTATTGGTGGGTTTTGTTTTTGAATTCATTTACAGATCAGTAAAAGCGAAAAGAGCGACATTTCCTAGATTTGTTAACTATCAAATGTATGGTGTGACAGCAGCTTTTTTAGTGTTTATTTATTATTTAAATGTCTCCTTAATTTTTAAACTAATTTTGATGTTTCTATTTCCAACTTTAGTAGAGTCAATTATTGGATACTTGTATATAAAAATAAATGGAGTCTATCCATGGGATTATTCAAAGGAACCGTTAAACATGGGTGGCATTATCTGTTTGCGTTTTTCTCTTATTTGGTTCGCGATTGTTATTTTTTATTACTATTCGGTTTTACCCCTACTTGTTAATTAAGTTAAACCCCATTTTTGATCATGAGCATAGTTTTAATCGGGTATAATTAGAGAAACAAGCTAGTCTATACATTTTTATGAAATACTCTTCTGTAATTTTTGATTGGGATGGAACGCTTGGCATGACACTGCATCTATGGCTAGATGGTTATCGTAATGAATTGGAGAAGCTGGGATTTCATTATTCAGATAAAGTCATTGTTGATGACTTTTTCTACGAACATGTTAAGGCTAAAGTAAAATATCCTGACATTGATTTTAAAACTTTTGTTCCTCCAGTATATAAATATGTAAATAGCCACATCTCATCACTTAAAATTTATCCAGGTGTGCACGATGCGTTAGAAAGATTACTTAAGAATGATATTAATCTTACGCTGGTTTCCTCAAGTGAAAAGAATCTACTCACAGAATCACTTATACAAGCCGATATACTTAAGTTTTTTTCAGTCATAGTTTCCGGTGACGATGTCAAAAAACACAAACCAGACCCAGAGCCATTTGAGCAAATTATTGAAATTGCAAAGATAAGTCCAAAGGATAGCATCGTTCTGGGCGACTCGCATACTGATATTTTGGCCGCAAAAGCTGCTGGTTTGGATTCTTGTCTTTTCTTGCCATTTGAAAACAAGATTTTTTATGATTTCACAAAACTCATGGAGTCTAATCCAACTTATAGTGTTGAGAATTTAAAGGATTTTGCAGATTTAATCCTCAAAACTTAGATGATAAATAAAAACTTGTATTCATTTGTAGTATCATTAGTGCATGAAGAACAGTATTTCTGTTGAGAGTAAATCCAGGTTGTCAGAAGAAAATGAGTTGCTATATGAGGAACTCAAGGCAGACATCATGGCTGTACGATTTGATCACGATTATTCAAGCCCACTCCACTTTCTTTCATTTCTCACCGACAAAGAGTTATTAAAGCAACTTTATTTAATCAAAAAACAGAAAGATTCACCAAACCTTAAAAAGATTTTCATTGTAAGCATTGGAGGGGCCAACCTTGGAGCCAAGGCCATAATGGATGCTTACGGCTCCAATTACGCAAGAGAGTTTATTTTTGTGGACACAGTTTATCCTGGAGAGACAGAAGATTTACGCAGGCATATTGAAGGCACAAACAAACTAGACGAATTCCTGCTTATCATAATAAGTAAATCCGGGGAAACACTGGAAATATTGACGAATGCAAAGTTGTTGCAGTCACTTCTTGAGGAAAAGTTTGAATTAATAGATAGTCAGATGATAGTAGTTTCTGTCGAAGATACACCGTTGTTTTCGGAAACAAAAGCCAGAGACATTACGTGCGTTAGTATTCCTGACACAATTTCAGACAGGTATGCTGTTTTTTCAGCAGTTGGTTTGATGCCACTTTTGTTTACTGATTTTTCAATAGAAGAGTTTGTACGCGGGGGGTTACATTCATTGGATGAATTTATTCACAATGGTTCTGTAATGAAAATTGCAGAGCTTCTTAATAAAACATTTCCAGACGGCGTGCATGGTATTTTGGATTTTTTTATGTTTTCAAAACGTCTAGAAACCTTTGGAAAATGGAATAGACAACTTTTTGCGGAGTCTTTGGGTAAAGAGACCACAATCGATGGAGAAGCACTCAATCGTTCCATTACGCCCACTGTATCAGTAGGAACCACTGACCTTCATTCGATGCTACAGCTTTATCTTGCTCAGCCACAGGAGAGAGCGACTTGGTTTTTCTCATTAACAGAGGAGGATAGTTTGAAAGATAAAAAATCACCAGAATTTTTGCTGTCTGTAATTTATAAAAACATAGTAAACGAATTCAGAGAACATAATATACCGTTTGTTGAGAGCTATATGGATACAATTTCGGGAGAATCATTGGGATTTCATATGATGAACTCTTTTTTGACTGTTATTTCACTTGCACGACTTTGGAACGTCAACCCATTTGATCAACCCAACGTGGAAGAGTACAAAATGGAGTCAAAAATGATGCTATAATAATTGGGAAACAATTCAAAATTATGGATTCTAAAGTATTTTCTCCGGAACGTCCAATATCAAATGTTTCCGAAGAAAGAAACTATATAAATCAAGAAGTTGCTCGCAAGGAAGCTCTAAGCGTCTCCGAAGGTATTCCACATACTAGAAATGAAGTGATTAGTGAGACGCTTAAGGCTTATCAGCAGGCTCCATCAAACGAGGTCCTACATCCCAAGCTTGATATGAGTGAAGATATTCACGGAATTGTGGATAACCTTTCTCCTGAAACACACGACAGGAAAATTGCAGAGCTTTTGAAAATCCTCAATACAAAGGGTATCAAAAATGTCATTTCAGTTATTGAGAAGATGGGTGACGAACATTTGGAAGATGATTTTCATCGATTTCTTGTCCAATACGTTAAGAAAGGAATGATTGTCAAAGGACTTCCACCGAAGGCACCTATTTCCAAGGCTTTGCACATGACTTTGTACGAAGTTGTTCTTCCAGAAGTAGACAAAGAGAAAAATCCAGAAAAATTGAAAGAATTGGTATCGGGGATGGAGCAGTTTTATTCCGGCATGCTTTCTGTTTCCTCTGACAAGAATCCTAGCGAACGTCATATGGCATTGGAAATTGTAAATAGTAATGGTAGCGATTCAACTATTTTTTATGTGGCTGTGCCGGATGAAAAGAAGGATTTATTTGAAAAACAAATAGTTTCTGTTTTCCCTGGTGTTCATTTTTCTGAATCGAGTAATGACCACAATATTTTCAATGAAGAAGGAGACTCGGCTGGCTCCGTAGCAACCTCTGTCGGCAATCCCATTTTTCCTATTCGAACTTATGATTCATTTGATCACGACCCGATGAATGCAATTATTCAAGGCTTTTCCAAACTTGCAAAGGATGGTGAAGGGGCATGTTTGCAGATTCTCATTAGTCCAGCAGGTGACAGTTATAATAAACATTATCAAAAAGCATTGGAGCAAATAGAAAAAGGTGTACCAGTGAAGGAAGCAGCTCCCATTGGCTTTGATGTCAAAGGAACCTTTATGACTATTGCCAAAGAACTTTTTTCGTCCAATAAAAAGAAAGATGAGAAAGATAAAGAAAAGAAGGCACCCAGCCAAGTAGTTCTCGATGCAATCAATGACAAAATCTCCAGACCGATTACAAGGTCGACGATTCGACTTGTCACTTCCGGCGCTTCCAAAGAGCGAGCCGAAGCTATACTTTCCGATTTAGAATCAAATTTCAATCAGTTCAGCAATCCCCAAGGCAATTCATTAAAATTTAATCGTCTCAAGGGCGCTGTACTGACAAAGTTCTTTCGCAACTTTGCTTTCCGCTCTTACGATTCTAGTGAATCAGTCCCACTAAACGTAAAAGAGCTTTCCACAATAATGCATTTTCAGACCGGACTTATTGAGGGCGCTTCACAGCTCAAGACTATTAAATCTGGCGATGCTCCAGCACCGATGGATTTACCAACAGACGGTACACTTCTTGGAACAAACACATATAGGGGGGTGGAAACAAAAGTATTTATTACTGACGATGATCGTTTGAGACACATTTACAGTATTGGACAGACTGGTACAGGAAAATCGACGATTCTTAAAGATATGATTATCCAGGATATTCAGAGAGGCAATGGGGTTTGTATGATTGACCCGCACGGTTCAGATGTTCTGGACGTCTTGGCTCATGTTCCGCCGGAACGACAGAAGGACGTTATATATTTTGACCCTTCATATACAGAGCGTCCAATGGGTCTCAATATGCTTGAGTATGACCGCACCAAGCCTGAACAAAAAACATTTGTAGTTAACGAATTATTCAGTATTTTTCAAAAGCTTTATGGTGGAGTGCCAGAGTCTATGGGTCCAATGTTTGAGCAGTATTTTCGTAACTCAACGATGCTTGTTCTAGAAGACCCAGATACTGGTTGCACACTTCTTGATGTCTCACGTGTGATGGCCAACAAAGAGTTTCGACAGATGAAGCTTTCACATTGTAAAAATCCTATCGTTGTACAGTTCTGGACAGAAATTGCCGAGAAGGCAGGAGGTGAAGCGTCACTAGCAAATATTGTTCCTTACATTGTCAGTAAGTTTGATGTATTTTTGGCCAACGATGTCATGCGACCGATTATCGCTCAGGAAAAATCGGCCTTTAATTTCCGTGACATCATGGACAATAAGAAGATTCTATTAATCAATTTGTCCAAGGGTCGCTTGGGTGATATCAATGCCAATCTCATTGGTCTTATTTTTGTCGGAAAGATTCTTATGTCGGCACTTTCCAGAGTTGATACTGATGAAAATAAAAGAGTTCCTTTCTATCTCTATATTGATGAGTTTCAAAATATCACCACACCGTCTATTTCCACCATTCTTTCTGAAGCCCGCAAATACAAACTTTCACTTTTCATTGCTCATCAATTTATCGCTCAACTTACAGACGACATCAAGAATTCTGTGTTTGGAAACGTCGGTAATATGATTGTTTATAGAGTAGGGGCAGACGATGCTGAATATTTGGCCAAACAGTTTGAACCGGTATTTACCGTGTCACAAATAATGAACATCGATAACCTAAATGCATATGTAAAAATGCTGGTACGGGGCAAACCATCAAAACCATTTAATATCCACGTTCCATTTCCACCACCCGTAACTGGTATAAATTTGGATGCCATTAAACAACTTTCATATCTCACTTACGGTCGCAACAAGGATGAAGTCCAAGCGGAAGTAATGAAGAAATACGAGAAAACACCACCACCACAAGTGGCCAGACCAGTTGTTTAGATGAGTTTTTTGTATGTTAAAATATAGCCACTACTTATAACTTAAAAATCATGTCAGAAGCCCCAAAACTGGAGGATTTAGTGGCACAAGCGCAAGCAAAATTGACTGAAAAGTCAGTAGAAGAAGAGAGAGTCAAGGCAGAAGCAGAGGCACAACAAAAAGTTGAACAGGAAAAAGGTGTGGAGGCAGACCTGACCGGACATGAAGAGTCAATTTCTGAAGAACAAACACGGGCCAAGGAAATTGAAGCTCTACAAGTACAAGCCGAAGAAGCGAAACAAAAAGTTGAATTTGCTCAGAAAGAAATCTCTGACATAGATGCCCAAGCAGACCTTATCAAGTCAGGAGGAAAGGAAATGGAAGACGCGCTAAATGATATGTATGCCACAAAAAGGGCTGAACTTTCTGCTCGTGAAGCTGAAGTTGCAACAGTGGAGACCGCGATGGCAAGTTCACAAGAGCAACTTACTCGTGCTCAAGCCACGGCGGAAGCAATTGTTCCAGGTCATATGGTAGATACCATTTCTCCCGACCAAGTGGCGGCGAGGGAAGCATTGGAGACGCAGGCGAACGCAGAGAACTTAGAAAGAGATGCGAAACAAGTTGAAGTACAAAAGCAAGAGATAGGTAATGCTCAAACAGAAGCAATTGATGAAAATTTTTCACGAGACAGAGTTAAGGTATGGCAAGAAGAGGTGTCAAAAGCAAAGGAGAGAGCTCATCTCGGAAGCATAGCCCTAGAAGGATTTGGTCTTATTAATGTCGATGATTTAAATAAACCTCAAAATGCCCGTGTTCTTGAAAAATTAAAAACTCTTGATTTTTTAAAAGATTATTCAAACGGCGCTCAAGTGCCAGAATTAATTGAAAAAGGCATTCTTACAATTGATGCTGTAAAAAAATCATGCGACACAGTAGATAAGGCGGAAAAAGTCATGAGAACATTACCACCAGAAATTATTAAAAAAATTGCTGAAGACAAGGCATATAAAGGAGTTTTTGAATTTATGGCAAAAAGAGATTATGAAAGCATGATCAAATCTCCTCATCCCATGGATCAAGTGAGAATTATGATGGAATTATTTAGTAGTCCATTAGATGGAAATGAACTCAATAGAATTGGAGTTGATAGAAATCAATTTAGACCAATGATAGAAAAACTCAAAGGTCAAATCAAAGGAGAAGAAGGAGATTATCCTAGCATTCTTATGACTTTTGTAAGTACCTACACAGATGAAAGTAAGCTATTTAATAAACTTATTGAAACAAAAGCCTTTGAAAAAGGGGAAGTTATTAGTTGGCTAAAATCAGGGTTGGAAAGTTCTCAAAAAATAAATAGACAAGATGCACAAGATCGCATAATAAAAGCCACTGTGAATTTGTTGGACAAAGGAGTGATAACACCGGAAGATGCCAAGTCAATCCTAGGTTTTGAAGTTAATAATCCCAACGTAGCAAATAAAGTAGAAACTCCATCAATATAATTTAGATATTTATAAATTTTGTAACTTGTGGTATATATAGGGGAGACTAGCACGTAGCCCTTTCATCTGAAGGAGATGAAAAATGCCCAGCCGAAAGCGCTCCATATTCGTGGACCCCGATGTCTTCACTAACACGCTCATAAGACGAAACCTTCTTTCGACCGAAGAGCATTTTCACGAGAACAAGCTGGCGGAAAGCGGGGTTCCGATAAGCGTATGGGAGTTCGATGAAGCGGACATGCCGAAGCTTGGGGAGTTGCTGGCTAATCCTGATTCTCACTTCGACATGTACGAAGAAGTGGGAAATGGTCCCATCCGCAGACTCCGGCGTATTTCCAAGAGCCGAGTGTGATTGCCCAGTATTCAGTGTCCCGTCGTGCGCTTAATGCGCACGACGGGTTTTGCTAAACTATATATATGGGAAGAAACAAAAATTTTATAGGAGTCAAACCATTTGCAGACCGCGTGCGTGACGTGGTGCGTAGTATCCCAAAAGGAAAAACAATGAGCTATGCCGAAGTGGCCAAAAGAGAAGGAAGCCTGGGTGCTGCCAGAGCGGTGGGTACAATAATGGCAAATAATTTTGACAAAAGTGTGCCTTGTCACAGGGTAATCCGTTCTGATGGGAAAATTGGAGGATACAATCGTGGCGGACTTAAACAAAAAATAGCTTTATTGAGAAAGGAGGGAATAAAAATCTAGTGGTACAATATAGGGAATGTATATTCTCTTCGATATAGGTGGAACAAAAATGCGAGTTGCCAGAGCTGATTCTATTGACCACTTCAACGAGCCAGTGATTTTGGATACACCAAAGAAATATGAAGAGGGGATAGCACTTCTAAAAAAAACCATACTTTCATTAACTAAAGGCGATTCAATTCAAAAAATTGTGGGTGGAATTGCCGGACCCTTTAGCCAGAAAAGTGGGACGATGGTTTCTAGTCCTAATTTGCGAGATTGGGCAAATAAGCCAATGAAACAAGAATTGGCACATTTTTTTCATACCACAGTATTCATGGACAATGATGCAGCAATGTGCGGACTAGGTGAGGCGGTTTTCGGTGCGGGTAAGGGGTTTTCAATAGTAGCTTACATAACTGTTTCTACTGGAGTAGGCGGAGCTCGCATAGTGAATGGTTCAATTGACGAACGTTCAATTGGATTTGAGCCAGGTAAACAGATTATGGATGAGCAAGGACTGATACTTGAAGATATAATTTCTGGACGTGCAGTGGAAGAAAGGCTTGGCAAAAAACCACAGGAAATAAATGATCCAGCATTTTGGAATTCAATGGCCAAATCTTTGGCTTTTGGTCTCAACAATATAATCGTGGATTGGTCGCCAGACGTAGTGGTACTGGGTGGTTCAATGATGAAAACGGTCGGTATTCCGGTGGATGCCGTGGAAAGTTACCTCAAAGAAACCTTGAAAGTATTTCCAGAAATTCCTCAAATCAAAAAATCTACACTCGGCGATCTCGGTGGACTTTACGGCGGGCTGGCATATTTGAAAAAAGAATAAAATAACCGCAGCACAGTAGTGCTACGGTTTTGCCGTCACCCGATTCAATCAAGTGAGATGGAGCGTGACCCCAAGGTCAGTTGCGGATCCTTGATCTCGGCTGTATCGAGGTCATTGAGGAACTTCTTCGCACTTGCCTGGGCTCCTTCATCATCCTTGGCGTCAATCGGGACTTCATACTTTCTCCCCGACGCTTCTTGCCCGAGGTCGGTAAACGTAAGCAGGTATCTCTTCATGGCATTCTCCGTCGAATGGCCTGCGTGTGGCGTTTCTCCACAGCATTATAACAAATTTTCGCTCAATTTTTTACTAAAATTACAATCGTGATATAGTATTTTCAATGAAATCGACCCTAAATTTCAAGGAATTATCAAGAAATGACGCCTCAATTGCTGGTGGGAAGGGAGCATCTTTGGGAGAAATGACCCAAGCAGGTATACCCGTGCCTCCTGGGTTTATCGTAACTGCTGAAGCTTTTGAAACATTTTTGAAGGAAACTGACTTGCTTCAGGAAATCGATTCTATCTTGCACAAAGTTAATCACAAGGAAATTCACACGATAGAAAGAGCATCAGAAGAAATTCGTGAGCTTATTCTGAATGCAGAAATGCCAAAGGGCATCGCAGATGAGATCCATCGATCGTTAAAGGATTTGAATACAAAATATGTTGCTGTTCGTTCTTCAGCTACCGCAGAGGATGGCATGGATCATGCGTGGGCAGGTCAGCTTGAATCGTATTTGAACACTACAGAGGATCAAGTGCTCACAAAAGTGAAACTTTGTTGGTCGTCATTGTTTACACCGAGAGCTATTTTCTACAGGTTTGAAAAGGGATTGCATACTACCAAGATATCTGTAGCTGTTGTTGTGCAAAAAATGGTTGAGTCGGAGGTTTCTGGCACCGCTTTCTCTGTTCACCCTGTGACTGAAGATTATAACCAACTAATCATTGAGGCCGGTTTTGGACTCGGTGAAGCAATAGTGTCTGGGTCCGTAACCCCAGATTCGTATGTCGTAGAGAAAGAACCTAGAAATATCATTGATATAAATATTTCCACGCAGAATCGCGCGTTACACAGGTCAGAAAAAGTTTCTGCAGAACATGGCAACAATGAATGGGCAGATATATCGGAGCCAAAAGCATCGTCCCAAGTTCTTACAAAAGAGCAGATTCTTGAGCTATCTGAAATTATCTTGCAAATAGAAAAACATTATGGTTTCCCATGCGATATAGAGTGGGCATATGAGGCAGGCAAATTCTATATTGTTCAGTGTAGGCCAATAACAACGCTTAATAAAAATACAATCGACACAAGTAAAGGCCAAAATTCCTTAAATTATGAATTTATAAATTCTTTAAAAAATAGAAAGGTCATTAGAATTGAAGGCGATTTTATTCCTTTTTTGATATTTGTTGATTGGCTCAATTTCTATAAGGAAGATGGGCAAATGTCCAACATTTATCCATACGTGTTTTATTTTTCGAAAGAAAAAAAAGTGGGGTACGTAACTGATTCTTATTCAGATTGTGCTCGATACACTTTTGCAAAATTGCTGGAAGGCAAGATGGTAATAACAGAAATAGAAGATAAATATAATAAATCAGTAGATATAATAAAAGATAAATATAATAAATATTTTCTAAATAAAACTTTAGACAATCAAACTGAAAATGAATTATTTTTAATATACAAAGAAATATATATAGAGTTTCGTGAACTGGTAGCGCGTACATTATTTACTGAACAATTGGACGAAACGATAGTGCAAGAAGTATTGACCCAATATAATATTGGGAATATTGATGAACTTTGGGAGATAGTCAAAATACCTCACTTCTTGTCGTTTGAGAGTAGAAATAATCAAACTCTAGTCGACGTTATAGAAAATAAAAAGCAAATTAATTATTTAAGTTATGTTTACTTAAATTATACTTTTATTCCTGACGTGAAATACTTAAATAATGCTGTAAAAAATTTGGATTTAAAAGTGATAATTAAATCTGTTAAAGATGCCGATTTTAATCTTAACAAAACCATAAAAGAATATAATTCTAAGTTAGATAAACTTCCAGAGTTTGAAAAGAAAATAGTAAATGTGTTGAGTTGGGTTATGAAAACAAGAGATCAAAGAAAAGATATCATTAATATGGCTCAAATGTTGCTCTTTGTGATAAGTGAAAAACTTTTTGAATATTGGAAATTAGATATAAATTTACTTAGGTATACTGGCATGAGTGAAATCATTTTAGGAAAAGAACATATTTTGTTGATAAAAGAAGATATTAGGAAAAGACAAAATGGTTTTGGTTTTACTTACAAAATCGACAATACATACGATTTGAAGTACGGATTATTTACTTCTGAAATAGAAGTACTTGATAACTTAATTTTAGAACAAAACAGAAATGATGTTGGATCAATAAAAGGAGAAATTGGTAATAAAGGAAAGGTCACTGGCAGAGTACATATAATTTTAAAACGAAACCAATTTGATGAATTTATTGATGGAGAAGTATTAGTGACAGGTATGACTAGACCTGAATTTGTGCCACTGATGAAAAAATCAATAGCCATAATAACAGACGAAGGGGGTATCACCTCTCATGCAGCAATTGTATCAAGAGAGCTAAAAAAACCATGCATTATCGGTACAAAAATCGCCACACAAGTCCTCAAGGACGGCGATATAGTAGAAGTGGATGCGGATAATGTGGTAGTGAGAAAATTATCATGACAAATTATCACTTTCACGGGAAAAATTCGGATATCCCACTTGTGTTTGGTGAATTTCTGATCCAAACAGAAGGTTATGGGCGGTTTGATTACTATGTCCTTGCTGAAGGGGATGTAGTGACAGGATATCTTAGTGATGAGGGAATGAAACAGATGCGCGAGTTTGGCTTAAACAACCTCATGGACGATGACAAGCGTTCGAAAATATTTAATTCACTCAAATCTTTTGACGAAGAACTGCTTGGTTTCAAGTTTCCTCAAGAACTAGAAAGCGAATCATCAGAAAATAAAAGTGAATTATGGCTAAAACTTTTTGGAACAATCAAGGAATTTTTAACTAAATTTAGTAAAAGTTATATTTACATGGAAGATCCGGTGTTGGTACGGCTAGAAGAAATTGTAATAAAGGCTTGTGAGAGAGAAGGATTTAAACATGATGAAGTTTTTGCAGACAAAGATAAAGCTAAAAATTTTTCGGAGAAAGAAAAGCAGGCTTTGGAAACGCTAGTTACTTTGGGTGATTGGAAGCTAACGCTTCATACTCACTTCGAACCAGTAGCCATTGCATTGAATAGTCTTCTTGAATATGTAGCCAAAGAAACGGATATTCACATAAAGCTGGTTTGGGCAATGACTTCACAAGAACTGGATGAATTTCTTGCTAATGGGAAAATCCCAACAGCAGATCTCGAATCACGCTCGATTGGAGCGGCTATTTTGCCAAACAAAAGTGGACCTTTGCCCACAATTAGTACACCTGAAGTTTATAGGAAGTGGAAAGATATACTTGAACCACCGTTTGTTGGTGAAATAAAGGGTGTGGTAGCATGCCGAGGAAAGGTAAAAGGGAAAGTCACTATTCACCTAGGCTGGACAAGTACAATCGAAGTTCCAAAAGGAAATGTTTTGGTTACGGGAATGACCAACCCTCAAATGATTCCATTTATAAAAGATGTTGCTGCTATAGTTACTGATGAGGGGGGTTTGACTTGCCATGCCGCCATTATTTCCAGAGAGATGAATATTCCTTGTATTGTAGGTGCCAAAGTTGCCACTAGAGTCTTGAAAGATGGTGATATTGTAGAGGTTGACGCAATTAACGGCGTGGTTAGGTTGGTAAAATAAATAAGTATGTTTTCAATGAAATCACAGGAAGGAGCTGAAAGTATTGAAAAAGGCAAGAATGTCCTGATTCGCCTTAAGTTTATTCGGCATGGAGAAAGAGACAAGGAAGGAAGACTGACTGATTATGGTAGGGATGTCACTGTCCGCATTGCAAAAGCTCATGCCGAAGAAGCTAAAGAATTTGACGTGGTAAAGGCTATTGGCTCTGATGCTGGAGAGAAAAATGGTTTTGGTAAAAGAGCGTTTGAAACTGCAGACTTATACGCGAAGGAAGTTGCAGGAGATGAGGTGTTGAGATCCAAAGTGCAGAGTGTTTTAAGTTACGAGACAATAATTTCTCCTGTGCCGCATGATTACCAAAAATTATATAACGATAGTTTGCCAGTGAATTTTGATGAGTTGTCGCCAGAAGAAAAATCTGCGGCTGCCAGAGTAGCACAAAGGGCGATGCTTGATCATTTGGTCGCTTCTGACACACCAGAAGCAGAGGCTTACAAAAGGGAAGAGGCAGGGGCATTTGCTTATCTTGTAGAGCACTATAGAGATATGGCAAAACGTTTAAAAGATGGTTCAAAAGTTCTTATTCCTGCCGGTACGCATGGCGGGACAATGGAGTTTTTGCTTCAGCAGGCGTTAGTAAGAAAAAACGATGATGGCTCGACAATTGTAGGTTTTAAAAAATTAGACGAAATTGGTGGAGAATTTTCACCCTCTGAAGATTATAATGTCGATGTAAGTACAGATGAAAATGGCCACCCAGCTCCAATGAGAGTATCATTTGATAATCCATTCAATAATCCAGGTCGTGTTTTACCCGAAGTCGCATACTTGGATGAGGCTATAGTAGCTGAACTCGCTGACTATTACAGAAAGTTACATTTTAGTAATACAGAATAATGGCAAATCTCTCTATAGGAATAGTGGGATTACCGAATGTTGGTCCCAAACAAAACAGCGAAACTAAGTTCTTGTTTTGCACGGGGCAAGTAGTGGTATTATTACTTTTTTTCACATCGCATTCTTTATGAACATTTCTGTCGGAATTGTCGGTTTACCGAATGTTGGCAAATCAACACTTTTTAATGCGTTGACCAAAAAATCGGTTCCAGCGGAGAATTATCCATTTTGCACCATCGACCCGTCGGTGGGGATTGTGCCAGTGCCCGACGAACGGCTCGATAAACTTTCTGTGTTTAGTAATTCAGCAAAAACTATTCCAGCTGTTGTGGAGTTTGTGGACATCGCTGGTCTTGTGAAAGGTGCTTCGGAAGGAGAAGGACTTGGTAACAAATTCCTTTCCAACGTTCGCGAAGTTGATGCCATTGCCGAAATGGTGAGAGTGTTTGAAGACCCCGACATTATTCATGTTGCAGGTAAGATTGATCCTTTATTTGATATTGAAATAATAAATTTTGAACTTGTTGCCGCTGATTTGCAGACTGTGACCAAGCGACTTGATACATTGGGCAAAGATGTAAAAGCAGGAAACAAGGATGCCATTGTCCAACACCGAGTGTTGGACAAAATAAAGCCATTGCTCGAAAGCGGTAAACTCGCATCAACTGCGGTTCTCAATGAAGAAGATATATTTGTTCTGAAGGGTTTAAGTCTTTTGACTACAAAACCTTTTCTTTATGTTCTAAACACATCAGAAGCGGGAGAGAAGGCACTCAAAGATTACTCAAAGATTCCTGGGACATATGTGGAAGTTGACCCGATATTTGGAACTGGTTTGGATAACCTGATTACTGAAAGTTACAAATTGCTCAAATTGATGACTTATTTCACAACTGGAGAAGATGAGACTAGGGCTTGGACAATACCTATCGGTTCTACAGCCCCAGAAGCTGGCACAGCTATACACACCGATTTTAAAGACAAATTTATTCGCGCAGAAGTGATTGAGTGGGACAAACTTCTTGAGGCTGGTTCATATGCCAAAGCCCGCGAAAAAGGTTGGGTAAGAACAGAGGGCAAAGATTACATTGTTAAGGATGGTGATGTCGTAGAGTTCAAAATTTAAGCGAATTCGATCATCCTGAGCGTAGGGTATGATAGATAGAGTTCAAGATTTTGAACCGAGATCTTGAGCTTGCGAATGGTTGTTAGAATTTAAAATATAAAAATTGGGCGTTGTCGGTTGTGTAAACCGGCAACGCCCACTGCGCCTACCTCAGGGCCACGAACGCGGCCGGAGGAAACGAGTGCAGTGCGTACAGCTGACGCCGTCTTGCGTTGCGGGCGTTACGCGCGCGGTCGTACCTGTGGTACCTCAGCGCCTTCTTCTTGGCAGCCATTCTCATCTCCTTGAGGGGACCTTACTATTATAACAATATATAAAAAACTGTAAAATTTGATACAATTAATCATTATGCCAAATCAAAAATCACGTGTTCTCAAGTGGTCACTTATTATCGGAATAGTTATTGTTATTAATTTATTTTTTAATTACACCCTTTCACTTGTTTACCAAGAGCCACAGTACAATGCGTTTTGTCCAAACACAGCCCAGGTAGTAACTCCAGTTACTGATCAGGCACAATGCGTAGCACAAGGCGGTCAATGGAATGGCAACAACTATCAGCCAGTACCAGCACCCGTTGATAAAACAGTGCCTGCTGGTTATTGTGACTTGCAATTTACATGCAATAACAATTTCCAAGATGCACAGAAGATTTATGACCGTAACGTTTTCATTACACTAGTTCTACTCGGAGCAATTTGCGTAGCCATAGGCAATTACCTCAAGGGAAATATCTTACTTGGACAAGCACTTTCACTGGCTGGCGTGCTTTCATTTATCGTTGCCTCAATTCGATATTGGTCTTACGCAGACAATCTTATTAAGGTGGTAATTCTTGCTATAGCACTGGCCATTCTCGTTTGGGTTGCTGTTCGGAAGTTCAAGGATCAGTAAATTACAAGAAAAAACACACTATAGCCCTAGGGTGTTTTTTCTTGTATTATTGGAAAACATATGATGAAGAAACCTTATGATCCTGCACGCATAGAAAAAAAATGGCACAACTCCGCTAAAGCTACGTCGGGCAAGCAAAAAACTTACGATCCAACCAAAATTGAAAAGAAGTGGCAGAAGAAATGGGAGAAAGAAACATTTTGGAAAGCTGAGACCAATTCGAAGAAACCGAAGTATTATACGCTTGTTGAATTTCCCTACCCATCTGGAGAGGGGCTACATACTGGGCACGTCAGAAGCTACACCGCATTTGATATCGTCAGTCGCAAACGAAGAATGGAAGGATTCAATGTTCTATATCCGATGGGCTGGGATGCCTTCGGCCTTCCAGCAGAAAATTACGCTATCAAGACGGGCATTCAACCCGCAGTTACAACGCAAAAAAATATAAAGAATTATCGCAAACAAATGAAGTCTCTTGGGCTTGCTTTTGACTGGTCACGCGAAGTCGATACTACTGATCCCGAATATTATCGTTGGACACAATGGATGTTTCTTCAATTTTTGAAAGAGGGATTGGCATACAAAGCCAAGTCTCTCATAAACTGGTGTCCCAAGGACAAGATTGGTCTTGCCAACGAAGAAGTAGTCAATGGTTGCTGTGAACGATGTGGCACACCGGTGGAAAAGCGTGAGAAAGAGCAATGGATGATGGCTATTACGAAGTACGCAGATAGACTTGATAAAGATTTGGACACCGTGGATTTCCTTCCGCAAATAAAACAACAACAGAGGAATTGGATAGGTAAGAGTGAGGGAGCGGAAATTAATTTTAAAACTAACAAAGAGGACATAGTAGTATTTACTACACGCCCTGACACAATTTTCGGGGCAACATTTCTGGCGGTATCACCAGAGCTTGCAAAGACTTGGCTTGATATAGATTGGACTGCCAATGATGACGTTAAAAAATATATAAAGGAAACTTTGGAAGAAAGATTGAAAGGTGGTTTTGAAGAGAAAGAAAAGACAGGAATATCTGCTGGATTTAAAGCGATTAATCCCGCAACAAAACAAGAAATACCAGTTTGGATTGTGAATTATGTCCTTGGTGATGTGGGCACAGGCGCCATCATGGCTGTGCCTGCCCATGATGAACGAGATTTTGAATTTGCAAATAAATACAATTTAAATATCAGACAGGTGATAATGCCTAATAATCTTGATCCTATAAACCCACCAAGAGACGGTAAGGAGTACACCACCAGGAATGTTGTGCATGTAATTCTTCGGAATCCAAAAAATAAAACTATTTTACTGGAATTTCTCAAACATGAAGGTTGGGGAGAAAAAAAGCCTGTGAATTTTGTTGTTGGGGGTATTGAGAATGGAGAATCAGCGATAGAGGCAGCAAAGAGGGAGACAATTGAGGAAACTGGTTATACAAATATAAAATTTATCGAGGAGGTACCACTAGACATACAAGCAAGATTTTTTGCTGCCCACAAGGACGTGAACAGAACCATTCACGTATTTACTGTTGTTTTTGAACTTGTAGACGAAAGTAGAGTGGAAGTGTCAGACGAAGAGAGAAAGTTACATGACTTGAAATGGGTTCCAGAGAACGAGGTAATGGGGAACCTCACTATTTTGGATGACAAAATGACATGGAAATATTTCTTTGAGGGGGGCTATTCTTATAATGGGAATGGAATACTGATAAATTCAGATAAATTTGATGGTAATGACTCTATAGAAGTAAAAAAAGAAATTACAGAATTTATAGGTGGGAAGTTTGTTACACGTTACAAACTTCGCGATTGGGTTTTTTCTCGTCAGCGATATTGGGGGGAGCCAATCCCAGTAATTCATTGCCCGTGGTGTGCAGTAAGCAAAGTTAAACCTAAACTGACGGTAAATTTCCGAGAGCAGAGAGTATGGGATGCAATTTTATCTGGCCAAAAAACTGTGGAAACTAGAGTTCTCAACCCCGAAGAGAATGATAGATATTTTGGTAAAGTAAAAACTGGGGATGTAATTGTATTTGAAAACAAAAATGATGATAAAAAACTAGCAGTAGATATTAAAGATGTAAAACAATACAAAACTCTTAAAGATTTTTGGGAGGACAAGGAGTTTTCTCTTTATAGCTACAACTCAAAACAAGCAAAAGACTATCAAGAATTTGAAAAACTTTGGATGTTTACACCAGATTATTTAAAAAGAATTGAAAAAAATGGCCTTATTGCTTGGAAATTTGAGATCTTGACCGAAGTAGTTCCCGTACCAGAAAAAGACTTACCTGTAGAGCTCCCAAAAGTAAAGCACTATGAACCCACAGACAATGGCGAGTCACCACTGTCAGGAATTGATTCATGGGTCAATGTGAAGTGTCCAAAATGTGCTGGCAAGGCAAAAAGAGAGACAGACACCATGCCACAGTGGGCTGGTTCTTCTTGGTATTTCCTTAGATATACAGACCATAAAAATAAGAAAGAATTTGCCTCAATGAAAAACTTGGAGTATTGGATGGGTAAAGACGAGACAGTCCTACGTCGCAAAACTCTTCAGGACAACACCCCCATTTCTAGTCCCTCACTGGACACTGGAGGAGGTGTCGACTGGTACAATGGTGGTACCGAACACACGACACTTCACCTTCTATATTCTAGATTCTGGAATAAATTTTTATTTGACCAAGGATTGGTACCAACATCAGAGCCGTACAAGAAACGCACATCACACGGATTTATTTTGGGAGAGGGTGGTGAGAAGATGTCGAAATCACGTGGCAATGTCATCAATCCAGATGATGTGGTTAAGCTTTACGGTGCCGATACACTTCGTGTTTATGAAATGTTTATGGGCCCATTTGATCAAGCCATTGCTTGGTCCACAGAAAGCATAATTGGACCACGAAGGTTTTTGGAAAAAGTTTGGAAATTAGCTGAACGTATCCAAGGTCGAACCTTAAATTCTAATTCTCAAGATTCGACCTTGGATATTGTATTAAATCAAACAATTCAGAAAGTCTCGGGTGATATTGAGCAAATGGGGTTCAATACTGCGGTTTCTACACTTATGGTATGTCTGAATGCTTTTGAGAAAGACGAGCCAACCAAAAAACAGTTCGAAACATTTCTTTGTCTATTAGCGCCATTCGCTCCGCATATAGCAGAAGAAATTTGGAGTATGTTTGGAAATAAAAACTCCATACATACTACTAGCTGGCCGAAGGTTAATTTGGAAAAGTTGAACTCAAATACAGTCACTATTGCAGTACAAGTAAATGGTAAAGTTAGAGCCACACTTGACGTTCAAAGAGATGGAAATGAGGAAGAAATAGTTGCAAAAGTCAAGTCTAGTCCAGAAGTAGCCAAATGGCTTCAGGATAAGTCTGTCAAGAGGGTAGTATCTGTCCCAAACAGGCTTGTCAATATTGTACTTGACGAATAAGGCATCACCCCTTGACTTATATATGCCCTAATGCTAAAAATAAGGGTACCAGACAAAAACAGGTAATAAGCATTTAATTATCAATAAGAAAAAGCAGATTTATGAATAGCGCCATAACCATCAAATTTAAGCCAAAGCAGGTAACAAAGCGATTGCTCGCCGTACTTTCTGATAGAGGAAGAGATGTGATTGAAAAGCGTTATGGCCTTGATGAAATGACGAAGCGCATGACTTTGGAGGCTATTGGCAAGAAATACGGTATTACTCGTGAGAGAGTACGTCAGATTGAAAATCATTCAATTGCAAATCTAAGAAAGTCAAAAGAATTTGCAAAGGAAGCACCAGCTTTTGGTCAGCTCAAAGAATACATCAAGTCTTTAGGTGGTGTGATAGCGGAAGAAGATCTTCTCAATCATGTCAGTCACGACAAGAGTACACAAAATCATGTCTACTTTATGTTAGTGGTCGGTGATGAATTTACCAGAGAAAAAGAAGATGATACTTTCAAACATCATTGGCATGTAGACAAAGTGCTATCAGAAAAAATTCACAATTCTTTAAAGAAGCTTTATGGCTCTCTCTCAGATGATGAGCTTGTGTTAGAGAATGACATGATTGATTCGTTCTTAGAATACGTCAAAGATGTTTCTGACGATTACAAGAATGAGGAGGTCATCAAGCGCTGGCTCTCGCTTTCAAAAAAGATAGGAAAGAATCCGCTTGGCGAATGGGGTAAATCAGAATCTCCGAATGTTCATGCCAAGGGTATGCGTGACTATGCTTACCTAGTTATCCGAAAGCATGGATCGCCAATTCACTTCAAAGAAGTAGCAAAGGCTATTACTACTTATTTCAACAAAAAAGCTCATGTTGCAACCACTCACAATGAGCTGATTAAAGATCCACGTTTTGTTCTTGTGGGTCGTGGACTCTACGCGCTATCTGAATGGGGCTATATGTCTGGAGTGGTAAAAGACGTTATTAAGAAAATAATTGAGAAGAATGGCCCGTTGCCAAAGGATAAAGTAATTGAAAAAGTTCTCAAGGAACGATATGTCAAGGAAAATACAATTTTGGTTAATTTACAAAATCCAAAATATTTTTACAAAGACAAAGAAGGGAGGTATCATGTTGTTGAAAAGTAAAATCAGGAACTAAAAATAACTCAAGAAAACCCCGCGAATGCGGGGTTTTCTTGTGGAATTAGCAAAAATTCTACGTTACAATACAAGTATATGATTTCATTGTTCTATAATGCACTTTTTGCAAACGGAGTTTTTTTGAACGCCGTCGGTCTTTTTTTCTCTTTTACCTGGCTTTGGTTACCCATTGTTCTTATAACTCTATTTTTGCAAACCTGGTTTCAGTACGTTCACGCCAGGTACATTACGGAACAAGGTTCGGTTCTATTGGAATTACGTTTGGCAAAAGAAATGCTTAAGTCGCCACTTTCTATGGAAGTGGTTCTAGGAGCACTTTCACAGCCGTCTGTAGGAAGTTATCTTGATGTTTTTTTTAAAGGCAGGATACGACCCTGGTTTTCACTAGAAATGGTATCTCTTGGTGGCGAAGTTCATTTTTATATTTGGGCTCATAAAAAATGGAAAAATGTAATTGAGTCAAATATATATTCTCAATTTCCAAATATGGAGATTCAAGAAGTTTCCGACTACACTTTTGGACTTGAATTTGACCTTACAAAATACAATTTGTTCGGGATGCAACTCAAACTCAACAAGCCCGATGTTTATCCTATCAAAAGTTACATTGAGTATGGATTAGACAAAGACCCAAAAGAAGAATTTAAGACAGACCCAATTACCCCACTAATTGAATATCTTGGAAGTTTAAGGCCCGGAGAGCAGGCTTGGGTGCAAATTTTGATCCAAGCTCATAAAAAAGAAAACCTCAAGGATTTGCGAGTTAGTGAAAAGCCAGATTGGAAAAAAAGCGTTGGCAAAGAGATAAAGAAGATTGTTGAAGAGCAAGCCATATTTAAGCCTGAAGAAGGAAAAAGCTTGGGTTTGTCTTCATTGACTAAAGAACAAGCAGAAGTTGTGGCCTCAATTCAGCGAAATGCCGGAAAGCCAGCTTTTGAAACTATGATACGAGGACTTTATATTGCCCCGACGGAAATATACAATCCAGGAAACATTGCAGGACTTACCGGCGGTTTCAAGCAATTTGGTTCAGAGTATTTAAACAGTTTTGCACCAAAGATTACAACTAGTTTTGATTATCCGTGGGAAGATCTCACGGGGTCACGTTTGATTTCTAGAAAGAAATCTCTTTTTTATGCTTATCGTCGTCGATCGTATTTTCATGCTCCTTACAGAAACTATGGCGGAAAACGTTTTATTTTGAGTGCCGAAGAACTCGCAACAGTCTTTCATTTTCCTGGTGCAGTAGCAGCCACGCCGACTCTCGTTCGCACACCATCCAAGAAAGCTGAAGCGCCTGCAAATATTCCAGTATAATTAACTTTTCCCATTAGAAGTCCGTACTATTTTTTTGCTAAACTGTTTCAAAAGACGAAGGCCAATATCACAGACCAATACTAATGCTAAACGAAACAAGTAAGACTTTTAACGGGATGAAAGAAAAAATACTTTTAATTATATTCGGATGCTTTGCTCTTGCTTCGTTAGTTTCTGTTACTTTTGGAGCACCACCGAGCCAATTTCCCAAAGGTCAGACTATAGAGATTACCGCCGGCACGTCTTTGAGTCAAACAGCTCAAGATCTATACGATGCACACGTAACTCGTTCAATTTTTTTGTTCAAAGCTCTGGTGGTCTTACAGAGTGGGCAAAGGTCTGTGGTCGCTGGTGATTATTATTTTGATAAACCGGAAACTCTAGGTATGGTGACTAGCCGATTGGTTGCGGGGGACTTCCGTTTAGTACTTGTCAAAGCTACAATTCCAGAAGGGTGGACAAATGTTCAGATTGCTGATTATTTGAGTCCTAGGCTTTCGCATTTTGACGCTGACATTTTTCTTGCTACCGCACCACAAGGATACCTTTTTCCTGATACTTACTATTTTTTCCCTGATACAAACACAAGGGGTGTTTTAGGAAGAATGCAAGATGTTTTTAATACAAAAACTGCAACACTTAAATCACAAGTAAGGGCTCAAGGAAAAAATTTTGCAAACGTTGTTGTGATAGCCTCTATTCTTGAAGAAGAAGCAAAAACAATTCAAGACAAAGAAATTATCGCAGGCATACTTCTCAAACGTCTTTCGTTAAATATGCCGCTACAAGTAGATTCGGCTACCAGTACTTATAAAACCAAAGGTTTACCGCTTGTGCCCATTACCAACCCAGGATTGGATTCACTTAATGCAGCGTTCAACCCTGTAACTACTGATTATTTATATTATCTTTCAGATTTGTCGGGCCAAATATATTACGCAAAAACATTTGAAGAACATCAGCAAAACGTAAAACTTCACTTGGGACAATAATCATTGTTTGCACAAGCTAAACTTGTACAGGTAGACGTTTTTTCTTTTTGTTGCTTTTCTGCTAGACTCTCGGACATGGCAAAGAAAAAATCCAGACAAGTAATTACGCCGAGGCTAAGCCTCGACAAGAAATCACAAGGCAAAAAAACAGTTTTTGTTGGCCTTTCTGGAGGTGTAGATTCTGCAGTTTCAGTTACCATTTTGAAACGTGATTTCAATGTAGTCGGTGTTTTCATCAAAGTGTGGACACCTGATTTTTTGCCCTGCACATGGAGAGAAGATCGCAGAGATGCCATGCGTGTATGCGCACACCTTGATATTCCGTTTGTCACTTTGGATTTAGAAAAGGAATATAAGAAGGAGGTTGTTGACTATATGATTCGTGAATACAAAGATGGGAGGACGCCCAATCCGGATATAATGTGCAACAAAGAGATAAAGTTTGGCGCCTTTTATAATTTTGCAATGAAGCATGGGGCGGATTTTGTTGCAACAGGTCATTATGCTCGTACAGAAATGAGTGCAGGAAAGATTCTTTACGATCTATCAAATAAAGACGTTTTTCATCTTTATGAAGCCCGGGACAAATCTAAGGATCAAAGTTATTTTCTTTGGAATTTAAATCAAGAGCAACTTAAACATATTATTTTTCCAATCGGGAATAATTTAAAGTCTGATGTTCGAAAACAGGCAATGGGGTTAGGACTTCCAAATGCAGGAAAGAAAGACAGCCAGGGGTTGTGCTTCCTTGGCAAGGTAGACATGAAGGATTTTCTCAAACATTTTTTAAAACCTAAAAAAGGAAACGTTTTGGATATTAAAGGTAAAAAAATAGGTATACATGAGGGGGCAATATTTCTTACAGTCGGACAAAGACATGGTTTTAAATTGGAAAACAGCAAAAATTCATCAAAGCCGATGTATGTCATTTCAAAAAATATAAAGAAAAATACAGTTACAGTTTCAGAACTTAAGCCGAAGGACGTGAGCCTTGTCGGAAGAAAAAATTGTGAATTGGAAGAAACAAATTGGTTGGAAGAACCGGTAAAAAATAAAATTTATGATATTCGCTTTCGTTACCATCAGTCACCGCTTAAAGGTAAGGTTAAAAAATTTAATCGAGCCGAGGCCTCGACAAAAAAACGTGGCTCAAAATGGTATATAGAACTTCTGAAGCCATTTGCTGGAATTTCTCCCGGTCAGTCTGCCGTTGTTTATGATAAGCAAAAACTTATAGGTGGAGGAATAATTTGTTAGTTATAAATTTTCAAGTAAAACTTTCTAAAAGCTAACACCTGAAAGCTAAAAGCTAGTCTGGTATACTATTGTAATGAATCAAAACGATAGTATTACAGTCGTCAAAGCCAGTGGCCAAAAGCAATTTTTTGATAGTGACAAGTTTCTTGGCTCACTTATTTCTGCTGGGGCAGATCCAAAAAATGCAGAAAAAATAGTTGACCACATTACAGAGGAAATCAAAGACGGAATGTCCACCAACCAAATATTTCGCCATGCTTTCTTTCTATTGCAAAAGTCGCAAAAACATGTCGCTGCTCGATATTCCTTGCGAAGATCTATCATGGACCTTGGACCGTCAGGGTTTCCTTTTGAAAACTATGTTGCGGAAATATTGAAACAAAAAGGTTATAAGACTTTGACTGATCAGCACGTGCTTGGTGGTTGTGTAGAACACGAGATTGACGTAGTGGCTTGGAATGAAAATAAACTAATTATGATTGAGGCTAAGTTTCACAATGAGCTTGGTTTAAAAAGTGATTTAAAAGTGGCGCTTTATGTGAAAGCTCGAATGGATGATCTAAATGGTATGAAATATAATTATGGTAAAGAGCGTTATGTGGATGAGGGGTGGCTTATAACCAATACCAAGTTTACTGAAACAGCAATTCATTATGGTGAGTGCAACAAACTTATAATGATTGGATGGAATTACCCCAAAAAAGGTAACCTTCAAGATATGATAGTGGATGGAGATTTACATCCATTGACCTGTCTAGCAACTTTGTCTGGCTCACAGAAAAATTCACTTTTGTCGCGTGGAATTGTCTTGTGTAAAAATCTCAAGGAAGACGGATCACTTCTTCGTTCTCTTGGCTTGAACAGAGAAAAATCAGACGCGGTAATTGCTGAAATAGATGCACTATAAAAATGTCTCAATACTATAATTCCCGAAGAACTAAAAATCTTTTTGACCCGAAGAGTACTGAACCCTTTCGCTTTTCACGTTCCAAAATTGATCTGTTTGTTCAATGCCCACGATGCTTTTATTTTGACCAACGATTAGGTGTCGGGAGACCATCTAGCTTTCCCCTGACTCTCAACAACGCTGTTGATGAATTGATGAAAAAAGAGTTTGATATCCATCGTGTAGCAAAGAGTCAGCATCCTCTGATGAAAACTTATGGTATTGATGCGGTGCCTTTTGACGATCCAAGAATGGAAGAATGGCGTGATGCCCTTAGAAGGGGTATTTCATACTACGACAAGGACTTAAACATTATTCTGCGAGGTGGTGTTGACGATGTCTGGGTTAACCCAGCGGGTGAGCTTATTATTGTTGATTACAAAGCAACCAGTAGCAAAAATGAGGTTACTCTTGATGATGAATGGAAGGTGCAATATAAGAGACAGATGGAAATTTATCAGTGGCTTTTTCGACAGAATGGATTTAAAGTTTCCGATACGGGCTACTTTGTTTATGTAAATGGTAAGACTGACAAAAAGGCGCTTGATGGTAAGCTTGAATTCGATGTAACGATAATTCCATATACAGGGAAAACTGATTGGGTTCCCGGAGTTCTCAAGAATCTAAAGAAATGCCTCATGGATGACCGTATCCCAAAAGCCAATCCCGACTGTGATTATTGTAGTTATATTGAATCAATTGGTAATGTCATGCGTGAACTAGTTCCCAAGAAAAACGAAGATGAAAGAGTAAATATTAAAAGTAAAAAAGAAGGCGAAACACTATTTTAATGAACAAAAAATTTATGACAGGTTTGGATTTACTCAACCATTTAAACAGGACTTACCTTAAGCTTCACAAAGCATATGAGAGAGCTTTTTGGACTTCGTACATGGGGGATCACAGCGTTGACAAAAGAATGACAATAGCCCAAAAGGAGAGAGACAACTTTCGCTCAAATAGGGAACTAAAAACTGAAGTTGAAAAACAAATTTTAAAGTCAAAAGGTGAGACAAAAAGAAGACTAGAAATTTGGAATAATTTCTTCGGGCTTTTTCAGATTCCACTAAGCGCGGTATCAATAAAGAATGAAGCTATCGAGTTGGAGTCGGAGGTAATGAAGAAGCGCACGACGAGAAAAGAAGGTTATATTGATCCTGTTACGAAGAAATTTATCGTAGCATCAGAGAATAAGATGCGCGTCTTAATGAGGACTAACCAAAATGAGAAAGTTAGGAAAGCTTGTTTCGAAAGTTTGGAAAAACTTGCTGGTGAATGCGTAAGTGATTATGTAAAGCAAGTTAAGCAAAGGAATAAATTTGCAAAAGTTATTGGCTATAAGGACTTTTATGATTACAAAATTCACATTGATGAAGGAATGAGTAAAAAAGAATTGTTCGCTATATTTGAGGATGTATACAAGAAAACAAAATATGCCTTTAAGAACGTTAGAAAATTAGAAAAAGTTTATCCAAACTTGAGGAAACCATGGAATTTTTCTTTTATGCTAACGGGCGATTTTGTGAAGGAAGAAGATCAATATTTTCAATTTGAAAATGCACTTTCGTATTGGGGCAAATCATTTAACGCACTTGGCGTAGATTTTCAACAAGGATCGATTAATCTCGATTTGATTGATAGAAAAGGGAAGTACAATAACGGTTTTTGCCATTGGCCGGTACCTATCCATTATGAAGGTGGCCGAAGGATACCTGGGGTGTGTGACTTTACTTCAAATGCCATCGTTAACCAGGTTGGTTCAGGGATAAACGGCATTCACACACTTTTTCATGAGGCCGGACATGCTGCGCATTTACTTAATTCTACACAAGAAGATTGTTGTATAAATACTGAATATCCTCCCTCGACCGTTTCTTGGGCTGAAACTCAAAGCATGTTCATGGATTCGATTTCTGCAAGTATTGAATGGAAAATGAGATACGCAAAAAACGCTAATGGTAAATCATATCCATTTGAATTATATGAAAAGAAAGCTAGAAAAATTTATCCATTGATTCCATTGGACTTGATGGGCATCATGTTTGTAGTTTTTTTTGAAAAGGAAATATATGAATGTAAAAATCTTACAGCAGAAATTGCAATCAAAATAGCCAAAAGGATTTACAAAAAATATTTTGATAGATCAGTAGATTCGATATCAATTTTTAATGTTCCTCATATTTACAACTGGGAGAGCGCTGCATATTACCACGGGTATGGACTTGCTGAATTGGGGGTAGAACAATGGAGAGAATATTTCCTTAAAAAATATGGTTATATCGTTGATAATCCAAATGTTGGGAGAGAAATGCGTGAAGTGTGGAAGTATTCAGCTCTTTACGCTTCCAATAAATTTATCAAAATGGCAACTGGTAAATCACTTGGGCCAAATGCGTACGTAAAAAGTGTGACAAAACCACTGAATGGGATTTTGTCTGATGCAAAAAAGAGAGTAGTACGACTTCAAAAAGTTCCTCATATAAATAAGGCAGTAAAATTGAACGCTCGGATTTCTATGTATCATGGTAAAAAGAAGATTGCAGACAATAGCAAAGGTTTTGGGAGTATGGATAGGACTTACCGAGCATGGCTAAAAACTGTAAAATAAAACAATGGACTCAAATCAAATAAGAAAAAAGTTTTTGGATTTTTTTGAAAAAAGGGGACACAAAGTTATTCCCTCTTCTTCACTCATTCCAGAGAATGATCCGTCAGTGCTTTTTACAACAGCGGGAATGCACCCACTTGTTCCATATCTACTTGGTGAGCCACATCCATTGGGAAAACGTCTGGTTGATGTTCAAAAATGTATTAGGACAGGAGACATTGATGAGGTGGGTGATTATTGCCACCACACTTTTTTTGAAATGTTGGGCAATTGGTCACTCGGTGACTATTTTAAAAAAGAAGTTATAGGGTGGAGTTATGAATTTATGACTTCTCAAGAATGGTTAGGATTAGATAAAAATAGAATTGCTGTTTCAGTTTTTAAAGGTGATGAAAATGCTCCATTTGATATAGAAACTTTTGAGATATGGAAGAGTTTGGGCATAAGCGAAAATAGAATTGCTAAATTGCCCAAGAAGAATAATTGGTGGGGACCCGTAGGAGAAACAGGACCATGTGGACCAGACACAGAAATCTTTTATTGGACAGGAGATTCGAATAATATTCCTGAAAGTTTCAACGACGATAATCCACTTTGGTGTGAGGTTTGGAATGATGTTTTTATGCAATATAACAAGAATAGTTTGGGTAAATTTGAACCGTTATCACAAGTAAATGTTGATACAGGTATGGGTCTTGAGAGAACCCTTGCGGTGGTAAATGGGTTTAATGACAATTATAAAACAGAACTTTTCTTGCCAATTATCGAGAAAATCGAAAATTTATCTAACAAGGAATACAAAGAGGAAAATATCAAAGCTATGCGTATCGTTGCAGATCATATTAAAGCCGCAACATTTATATTGGGAGATAATAAGGGTATATTGCCGTCTAACTCTGGCCAAGGTTATGTTTTGAGAAGGCTAATAAGGCGTGCGATAAGGTACGGTAATCAGCTCGGTCTAAAATATTTTACAAGAGAGGTTGCTCTGGTGGTCTTAGAAATGTACAAAGAAGTATATCCTGAAGTTTTTATTAACAGAGATTTTGTTATAAATAATCTCGAGCAAGAAGAAATAAGATTTGAAAAAACATTGATAAATGGTTTGAAAGAGCTTGAAAAGGGAACTGATGCCTTTACTTTATTTGCAAGTTATGGTTTTCCTATTGAAATGACAGAAGAATTGGCAAAAGAAAAAGGCCAAACCATAAATCGATTGGAGTTTGATAAAAAAATGAAAGCACATCAGGACCTTTCACGTACGTCATCTGCTGGCATGTTTAAAGGTGGGCTTGCTAATCAAAATGCTCAAACAATTAAACTTCACACCACGCACCACCTGCTTCTAGCTGCACTACAGCAAATTCTTGGTAAGGAAGTTAAACAAAAAGGTAGCAACATCACCGAAGAACGACTTCGCATTGATTTTGTGTTTCCACGGAAATTGACAGACGAAGAAAAAGAGAAAGCAGAAGATATTGTGAATAATTGGATTAAGGGGGATTTGGTCGTGGTTAGAAAAGAAATGCCACGAATTGAAGCAGAAACTCTGGGTGCGGAAATGGAATTTGGCGCTAAATACCCAGATGTCGTCTCAATTTACTTCATTGAAGATAAGGATGGAAATGCAATCTCAAAAGAATTTTGTGGAGGCCCGCATGTCGAGCATACAGGTGTCCTTGGGGTATTCAAAATTCAAAAAGAAGAAGCTGTCTCAGCCGGAGTAAGAAGAATCAAGGCAACCTTGCAATAACAAACATAATTCTAATTTCTGACTACTGACTACTGGCAACTATTCAGCTATAATGTATACATGTTTGTTTCTAAACACGATCACACATCACTTATTTGTGATATAGGATGCGCCACGGTAAGCGCAAGCTTTGTTCGTTTTTCACAAAAAACAAAACCAGCAATCCTTGCAAGTGTGTCACTTCCTTTGTCAATAAATGAAGTTTCTTTGGACGCAAATTTGGAAGCAAAAGTTATGAGTTTGCTTGAAAAAGCTATAACACTTTTGGTATCTCAAGAAATTCCAAAACTTGGTTCAGCAGTCATAAAGGAAAAGAATGTCGATTATGCCCAAGTGGTACTGTCCTCAAGGTGGTATATTTCCAAACTTGCAAATATAACTATTAGTAAGGATAAATCATTTAAGCTTGATGAAAGTACTTTGCACGACACACTAAATGAGCAGGAAAGAATTTTTGAAGAAGAAGCTTTATCCGGTGTTTACCAGCCATTGACTGGTGTTGATATACATATGATTGAAAGGGAGGTTCTGGCAGTTTCGCTAAATGGGTATGACGCCCCCAATCCTTATGACAAACTTACAAGATACGCAGAATTGTCTTTGTATATGAGCTTAGTACAGCAAAAGTTTTTGAAAAAAGTAAGTGAAATTGTAAAAAAGCATTTTCATATTCATGAAATTCAATTCCACACTTCACCATTAGTTTTTTTTCGTACCATTCCGTTGCTTTTTCCTCACGAAAATGAAGCTTTACTTGTGGAAGTCAGTGGTGAATCCACTCAAGTTTCTTTTGTTGTTCACAATAGCATTGTTGAGTCGAATAATTTTAGTAATGGTAGAAACACAACGCTGAGAGACATAATGAACAAACTTGGCGTCACTCAAGAGATTGCTATTTCTTCCGTCCGACTTTCAGAGGTGGGCACATTGGATAAGGACGCAGAGACTAATTTACAAAATGTTCTATTGAATGACGCTACCAACTGGAATAAGGAGCTTACGGACATTCTGAATAAAGAAAAAGATCACGTCATTGTGCCCGCTGTCTGTTTTTTGGTTTGTGATGAAGACGTATCTGGAATATTTCAGAAAAGATTGAAAGATGTTGGTGCCTCTTTTGGTATCTCACACATTATTCCGGTTACTGCCACTCTTTTGAATACGCATGTGACAGTGGGGAAGTTCGTAGTAGCCAGTGATGCGAGTCTTCTTCATGCCCTTTATTTAACTTCCAGAGATTTTCATTGATGACGGGGTGTTGTTTTGTTTTAAAATGTATTAGAATTAAAGCAGTTAAACATTAAATTATAAACAATGGCCAAGAATATATTGCAAGACATTGTTCCACCAGAAAAACGTTCTATACGAAATGTTCCAGTTCCATCTCGTAAAGGACGATTTGGTTCAGCCCCTTTGGTTACTTCTCCACTAACAACACGGGAATATGTTGAAGAGGACATTCGTGCAAACCATGAGGAGGAAGAAAACAACGACTACGTGATGTCTGATAATTCTTCGCCACACATTTACCCTTATGAAGAAGATCGCAACACAAGTTCAAAATATTCAAAGAAAAATATATGGATAGCGTGTGGAGTAGCCTTAATGATTGTGCTTATCACAGTATTTTCTTTGTTTAATAGTGCAACAGTGACAGTAACTCCAAATAAAGAAACGTTAAAAGGCGGGACAATAGTATTTTCGGCTTATAAAGGAACACAAGGAACTGGAGTTCTTTACCAAATCGTTACTATTACAAAAGATTTAGGAAAAGTTGTGCCTGCCACTGGTTCTGTGGCTCAGTCGGTTAACGCCAGTGGACAAATTATTATTTACAATAATTATAGCTCTGGTTCTCAAAAGTTAATCGCCAACACCCGATTCGAAACCCCAGAAGGCCTAATATTTAGAATAAAGGACGCAGTGGTGGTTCCCGGAAAAAGTACTCAAAACGGTATTGTCTTGCCTGGCTCTTTGACTGTGACAGTGTATGCAGACCAACCAGGTGACACTTACAATATTCCACTTAAAGATTTCACAATTCCAGGCTTCAAGAATAGTCCTCAATATAAATCTATTTACGCTCGTTCGAAGACTCCTATGACTGGTGGTTTTGTGGGAACAGTCAAGAACGTATCACCATCTGATCTTGCAACAGCAAAGACTTCAATAGATGCAGATCTCAAAGTAGCACTAACTCAAGAATTGCCATCTCAAGTCCCAAACAACTTCATATCATTTACTGATGGTATGTTTAATTCATTTTCTTCTTTGCCACAGTCAGAGGGTTCGGATAAATCAGTGCAGGTTAATGAGCGAGGTACTTTGACGGCAATTATTTTTGACCAAACAGCTCTGACCACATACATAGAACAAACTATCGGTTCTAAATATGTAAACACACCAAACACGATTGCTTCTATTAATTCATTGCTGTTTGCAATACAAAGCAAAGATACATTTGATCCAAATCGCGATAGTATATTAACATTTACGTTGAACGGAGATATAAATGTTGTAAGTAGTTTTGATCAAGCAAAACTTGCAACTGACTTGGCTGGAAAATCAAAATCCGATCTTAGCACTGTACTAGCTCAATATCCGGGTATTGCATCGGCAAGAGCTGTTGTCCGTCCATTCTGGAAGGGATCATTCCCATCTGACGCAAAGAAAATCTCTATTGTTATTGCCAAATAAAAGAAGTATTATAGCCAATCAATGGATATTCAAACAAAAGGCAAAGAAACTGTTATTATTGGCATCGTTACAGAGGCGCTTCCCAATACCCATTTTCGTATTCGTCCAGAGAACAGTGATGGCATTTTAATGGCTTACCTTGGCGGTAAAATGAAGATGCACAAAATAAGAGTGTTAGTGGGTGACAAGGTGGAAGTACTCATTGACCCCTATGGCGGTAAAGGAAGGATTATAAGAAGGTTATAGCATTAAAGGGCCATCCCCAGATTGGGGCTAAAAAGCTTGACAAAATAAGCCACTATATTAGAATAGCTCACTACATTGCCCTAAGGGGCTTTTGTGTCTATATATTTGAATTTTTATGAAAGTTAGAGCTTCAGTCAAAAAAATATGTTCACATTGCCAAGTAGTTCGAAGAAAGGGCTACGTGTATGTTATTTGCAAAGCAAATGCCAGACACAAACAGAGACAGGGGTAGGGCTAGCTTATAGGTATTAGGTTTTAGTTGTTAGCTTCAGTCAAAAAAAGAAATCTATGCGTATCCTAGGTATAACACTTCCAGAAAACAAAAGAATTGAAATTGGACTGACAGCAGTCTATGGTATTGGCCGTCCAAGAGCTCATGATATTTTGAAAAAATCAAAAGTTGATTTTGGGCTAAAGCCAAAAGATATTTCTGTGGCCCAAGAAAATGAAATAAGAAAATTTGTTGAAACTTTGAAATTGGAGGGCGACCTCAAGCGAGAGGTAGCAGGAAACATAAAACGTTTGAAGGACATCAAGTCATATAGGGGCTCACGTCATGGCAAAGTGTTGCCGGTTCGTGGTCAGCGCACCAAAACTAACTCTCGTACTCGCAGAGGTAATGTTCGTAAGACTATGGGTACGGGACGTAAGGTAGCAGAAAAGACATAATAAAATGGGAAAAAAAAGAATTGTAAAAACTGAAGGCACAGCAGAGGGTAGCACAGAGGCACCACAAGCGGTTTCAGCTATTTCAAAAAAGCATACAGACAGTGGCATTCTTTCTGTTCAGTCCACTTACAACAATACAAAGATTGTATTGACTGACGTGAAGGGCAATACACTTTGCTGGTCATCATCTGGATCATTGGGATTTAGAGGCGCAAAGAAAGGTACACCGTTTGCTGCAGCAAAAGTGGGAGAAATTATTGGCGCAAAAGCCCAAGCTATAGGTATCAAAGAAGTTTCTGTGGTGGTGCGAGGTGTGGGATCTGGTCGTGAGTCTGGAATCAGAGGTTTTCTGTCAAAAGGAATTAATCTTGTTTCTATTAAGGATACCACTCCTGTTCCTCACAATGGAGCAAAGCCAAAGAAACCAAGACGCGTTTAGTTAGGAAGTTTCTAAGTTGAAAAGTTGAAATCCAAACTTAAAAACTTACAAACTTAAAAACTTTTAAACTTATATGAAAATCGGACCAAAATACAAAATCGCACGTCGCCTAGGGGCACCAATATTTGAGAAAACACAAACTCAGAAATTTACTCTGTCCCAAGCCCGCAAAGAAAAGAGCGGAAAGAATTTTTCACGTCCAAAATCAGAGTTCGGTCTCCAGCTTCTTGAAAAACAAAAAGCCAGATTTACTTACGCAGTTACAGAGAGACAGTTTTCAAAATATGCGAAAGAAGCATTAGCAAAGAAAGATAGGAATGCTCTGTCACGTCTCTATGTTGCTCTAGAGCTCCGCGCAGACAGCGTGGCCTATAGAACTGGATTTGCTCCTACTCGTCTGGCAGCTCGACAAATGGTTTCCCACGGCCACCTTTTGGTTAATGGCAAGCGCATCACCATTCCTTCATACAGACTAAGTGAAGGGGATGTGTTGTCACAGCGAGTCGCTAGTGCTGGCAAACCTCTTTTTGCCTCTTTGGAAGAGAGACTTAAAGGCAAGAGTCATCCAGCTTGGCTACGTTTCGACAAAGAGAAGAATATGGCTACAGTCATTGCTATGCCGAAATATGAGCCAGCGGATTCATTGTTTGATATGAATGCCGTGTTGGAATTTTATAGTAGATAATGTGTCACTTATATTTTTAATATTTAATATTTAATTTTATTACCATGTCAGATCATTCAATCATTTTGCCATCGAAACCAAGAATTGTTTCAGAAGACAGTACTTCCGGTACTTACGAAATAGACGGCTTGTATCCTGGGTATGGGCACACCTTGGGCAATTCACTTCGCCGAATAATTTTGTCATCACTTCCTGGAGCAGCTATAACTTCTGTAAAAATTGCCGGTGTTGAACATGAATTTTCAACTATCACAGGTGTCAAAGAAGATGTAATAACAATTCTATTGAATTTGAAAAAAGTTCGTATCAAGATGCTTACTGATGAGCCTCAAACCATTACTATTCATGCAAAGGGTGTAGGGGAGATTACAGCGGCTAACATAGAGGCAGTGGGACAAATTGAAATTCTCAATCCTGACCAGGTAATTGCTCATATTACTGAAAAAAGTACGGAACTTTCGATTGAAATGGTTGTTGAGCGTGGCATGGGTTATGTTTCTCGTGAGGTTTTGCAAAAAAATCGTGTCGATGTCGGTGTCATTTCTCTTGACGCTATCTTCACACCTATTCGCAGAGCTAGCTATGAAGTGGAAAACATGCGTGTCGGTGACCGAACTGATTTCAATCGATTGAGAATATTTATTGAATCTGATGGAACCATTACTCCAAAAGAAGCTTTGGAATCATGCATAGAAATTATGATTAACCAACTTAAGGCAATAGTCGGGTTCAAAGAGCCAATGGAGTTGAGTGAATCACTAGAAACCAAAAAGTCTGAAGCAGGTGGATCAAAAACAGAAATTGATTCAGAAATATTGAAAACAAGAATTGAATCCATAAATCTTTCGGCCAGAACAGTCAACGCTTTGACAGGTGGCAATATTCGCACAGTAGGTGGACTTGCTCGTAAGAAGGAGCGTGACCTTCTGGATATCGATGGACTTGGAGCAAAAGGTATTAATGAGATTCGAACTGTTCTCGCGGGATTGGGTATTACTTTAAAATAAGTTAAGAAGTTTAATAAGTTGTATATGTTGCAAAAGTCTAAAACTAAAAACGCATAAACTTATACAACTTATTCAACTTAAAAACTTATACAACTATCATGAGCCACCACAGAATTAAAAGAGCATTGAGTCGAAAGACAGGACAAAGAAAGGCGCTCCTCAAAGCACTTGCTGTGGCTCTTGTAATGGAAGAGAAGATTCAGACTTCAGAACCAAAAGCCAAGGAGTTGCGCCCTTTCATTGAGCGCTTGATTACTCAAGGTAAAAAGGGTACCCTTGCCTCTTATCGAACCATTATCAAATACATTGGTCCGAGCGCTGGTAAGAAATTGTTTACGACCATTTCCCCTCGTTATAAAGACCGAAAAGGAGGTTATACCCGTATTACAAAACTTATTGCACGTAAAGGTGACGGAAGTGCTAGGGCATATATAGAGTTGGTATAAAACTTGTATGAAATACACCATTGATGCAAAAAACAAAAAGATTGGACGCTTAGCGAGTGAAATCGCAATTTTGCTCATGGGCAAAAATACCACCGCTTTTCAGCGCAACATTGTTCCAAAAGTTGAAGTGCTGGTAACAAATGCAAATCAGATGAGCATTACTGAAACGAAAAAGAAATCAAAAGAATACAAACATTATTCTGGTTATCCAGGAGGTTTGCGTGAAGAAAAAATGGAACACGCTTTGGCCAAGAAGGGTGCCGGAGAAGTGCTAAGAAAAACTGTTCATGGAATGCTTCCAAAAAATAAATTACGTTCAATAATGATTAAGAATTTGAAAATAACAAATTAATATGGCAGATAATGATACAAAGTATATAGAAACTGTGGGACGTCGTAAGACTTCTATTGCGCGTGTAAGAATGACAGAATCGCCAAAGAATTCTTTTTTGATTAATGAAAAGGAAATTGAAGTTTATTTTCCAACCGCAGAGCTTCGCAAGGTTGCAAATGAAGCACTCGTAGCTTCTAAGCTACCTACTAAATTTAAGATAACAGTTCACGTAAAAGGTGGAGGCATAAGTTCTCAAGCTGGCGCCGTACGACATGGTATTGCCCGTGCACTTGTAAAGGCAGATGAAGGTATGAGAAAAACCATGAAAGACCCGGGTTTCCTAAAACGAGATCCTCGTTCCAAAGAGCGTCGCAAGTTCGGTCTCAAGAAAGCTCGTAAAGCTCCACAATGGAGCAAGCGATAGATATTCATTCATAAACCTGCTAACTGCGGGTTTTATGTTGTGATAAACTGAAACAATGAAAAAAAATATTATTACAGCAATTTTGATTGCAATTATTCTTGGAACAGTGTTTTATTTATACCTATCAATTTCTTCTGTCGATATTTTTTCAAGTTCCAATCAATTTCCAGTAGTATCACCAGTCACGACAGTTCAAAGTGAAATAGCAACCAAAACAACCTCAACTAACATCGCTAACTGGAAGACATATATAAGCACGCAATATGGTTTTGAATTCCAATATCCGAAAGAGTTTGATATTAATGTGTCAGGATTTGATGGCGCGATTACTATTACTGATTCTACCAAAACTGATGGCGGATATAAGGATTATCCAGGATCAGACACTTCATGGATTTTTGTAGTACAAACAAATAAGTCGTTGGACGACTACGAAAAGTACATGGTCGATCCAGCAATAGGCATCAATGAAAAAGAAGTTCAGCAAACTACCATCGCTGGAAAGAAAGCGTATGAAGGAGTTTCAGTTGGTGTGTATCATACTTATGAAGTTTTCTTTATTTATGATGGTTACTTAATACGATTAAGTTTCTACACTGGAGATCAGAACACCTTGACTGAAAGTAAAAAGGCACTTTCTACTGGACAACAAACGATTCTTTCCACTTTCAAATTGACAAATTAACCTAAATTAAGATGAAAGATGAAAACGATGACATTATTTTAGATACAGACTCTGACCTTGACGACTCTGTCGTGGCTGATGAACATCAAGGAGATACTATAAAGAAGCTTCGGGAGAATTTGAAGAAAGCGGAAGCTGAAGCAAAGGAGTATCTTCTAGGCTGGCAGAGGGCAAAGGCGGATTTTATCAATATTCGTAAGAGGGATGAAGAAGCGAAGCAAGAGTTTGTAAAATTTTCCAAAGAGGAAATTGTTTCAGACCTTATTCCTGTCTTGGATAGTTTTGATTTGGCTTTTAGAAACAAAGAATCATGGGAAATGCTGCCCAAAGATTGGCGAACGGGTATGGAATCAATATATAATCAACTTCTTTCCGCACTATCATCACACGGGGTACAAAAAATTATTCCAACAGGAGAAAAATTTGACCCAAAATTGCATGAGGCAGTAGAAATGGTACCAGTTTCGGATGACGAGGAAGACGGGAAGATTCTGGAGGTCACTCAACCCGGTTATTCGCTTGTTGGAAAGGAAGTCAGGTCACCAAAAGTGAAAGTTGGCCATATAGATAAATAAAAAGTTTGACAAAGTGTGTTTATTTAGCTAAAATAGCCGAATAAGTGAGTGTTTTGTTCGTTATTTTATAATTTAATTCCCAAATAACCATGTCTAAAATCATTGGAATCGACCTTGGAACTACCAATTCCGCAGTTGCAATCATGGAATTGGGTAATCCCAAAATAATTGAAAATGCGGAAGGAGCTCGCACCACTCCGTCTATTGTCGCTATCTCAAAAACAGGTGAGCGCATCGTCGGTCAGCTTGCCAAGCGTCAAGCAGTGACAAATCCGAAGAACACCGTCTTCGGTATTAAGCGTTTTATTGGTCATACATTTGATGATCCAGCAGTGCAGAAAGACAAAGCGGCTGTACCTTTCGAAGTGACTGCTGGAAGTAATGGCGGAGTAGAAGTCACACTTGATGGAAAAAAATACAGACCGGAAGAAATTTCCGCAATGATTTTGCAGAAATTGAAGAATGACGCGGAAGCCAAACTCGGTGAAAAAATCACTGAAGCCATCATTACTGTGCCGGCATATTTCAATGACGCACAACGTCAAGCTACAAAAGACGCTGGCAAAATCGCCGGTCTTGATGTCAAAAGAATAATTAATGAGCCGACAGCAGCGGCGCTCGCATACGGTTTTAATAAAAAGAAAAACGAAAAGATTGCGGTCTACGACTTTGGCGGTGGAACTTTCGATATTTCTATACTCGAAGTGGGGGATGATGTAGTAGAAGTAAAATCAACCGATGGTGACAGTCACTTAGGTGGAAAAGATATAGACCAAAAAATAATCACTTGGCTTGCCGAAGAGTTTAAAAAGGAGTCTGGAATTGATGTGCGCAAGGACCCATTGGCCTTGCAAAGACTGGATGAGGCCGCTGAAAAGGCCAAAATTGAGCTTTCTACGGCTTTAGAGACCGAGGTGAACATTCCTTTCATTACCTCGGATGCCAATGGCCCAAAGCATTTTCTCATCAAAATGAGTCGTGCCAAACTTGAAGAAATCTGCAAGGAATTCATTGACCGTTCCATAGAAATCACCACTCGTGCAATAGCAGCTTCTCCATTCAAAGTAAACGAACTTGATGAAGTGGTGCTCGTCGGTGGACAGACCCGTATGCCCGCGATTGAAGCTGCAGTCAAAAATCTTTTCGGTCGTGAACCAAACAAAACGATTAACCCAGATGAAGTGGTGGCACTAGGTGCTGCTCTACAAGGAGGAATTATTGCTGGTGATGTGAAAGATATTCTTCTTTTGGATGTTATACCGCTTTCACTTGGTATTGAGACACTTGGTGGAGTGGCCACAAAATTGATAGATAAGAATACCACTATTCCTGCATCAAAATCACAAGTGTTTTCTACTGCGGCTGACAATCAAACATCTGTAGAAATAAAAATTGTACAAGGCGAGCGACCAATGGCTAGTGACAACAAAAACCTCGGAACATTTATTCTTGATGGAATTCCACCGGCACCTCGTGGCATGCCACAGGTGGAAGTGACGTTTGATATAGATGCAAATGGAATCTTGAATGTGAAAGCCAAGGATAAATCTAGCGGCAAAGAGCAGTCAATCCGTATTGAAGCTCGTTCAGGACTTACACCCGCTGACATCGAGAGAATGCAAAAAGAAGCCGAGCTTCACGGTGATGAAGATAGAAAAAAGAAAGAAACAGCGGAAGTAAGAAATCTCGGTGAACAGCTTGTTTACACGGCGGAGAAAGCTCTCAAAGATGCTGAAGGCAAAATTTCTGCGGATTTGGTGCAAGCAGTGCAGACAAAAATTGATGCATTGAAAAAGGAAAATGCAAGTGGCACAGCAGACACAATCAAGAAAGCAACAGAAGAACTTTCAATTGAAATACAAAAGATTGGCGCAGCGATGCAAAGTAATACTCCACCACCTGCCGAAAACACACCACCAGAAACTCCAAAGGATGCAAACTTTGAAGAAAAGAAAGACGAGGGGACAGTATAAGATTTGGGCGAGGCATTTAGAGGTTTAGCCTTGAGGAGCCTTCTTAAGGCTAATACCTCGAAGACCCAGCTCGCCTAAAGAATTGAATCGAAATACAACTTATGTCTAAAGATTATTACCAAACATTAGGTGTCGAAAAAAGCGCTTCCAAAGACGATATTAAAAAAGCGTTTCGCAAACTCGCGCATGAATATCATCCTGACAAAAAAACAGGTAATGAGGCCAAGTTCAAAGAAGTAAATGAAGCTTACTCCGTGCTTTCTGATGATCAAAAACGTTCACAGTATGATACGTTTGGAAATTCTCAATTCAACGGGGCTGGAAGTCAGGGTTTTGGTGGGGGACAAGGATTTGGCGGTTTTGACTTCAGTGGTTTCCAGCAAGGCGCAGGTGGCGTGGAATTCGATCTAGGAGATATCTTTGGCGACATTTTTGGCGGAGGAAGACAGCAAGCTCGTCGCGGACGAGATATCTCAATAGACATTTCACTTTCATTCCAAGACGCAGTTTTCGGCATGGAAAGAACAATAATGCTTAATAAGGTTTCAAAATGCGAAACTTGTCACGGTACTGGCGCACGGAAGGGGAGCGAGATGATTACATGTCAGGCGTGCAATGGTAAAGGAAAAATAAATGAAGTCAGACGCTCCATTATAGGTTCATTTTCATCTGTGCGAACTTGCGATACTTGTCATGGCAGTGGCAAAGTGCCAAAAGAGAAATGTGAAGTTTGCCGAGGCGCGGGTGTAGTAAAGCGTGACCAAGACATAAAAGTTTCTATACCTGCCGGTATTGATAACGGTGAAATGGTCAGACTTTCCGGTATGGGTGAGGCAGTGGCTGGCTCACAAGCGGGCGACTTATATATAAAAGTTCATGTTGAAAGACATCCGTTGTTTGTAAAAGAAGGCAGTAATCTCTTGATGGATTTGCATATCAAACTTTCTGACGCATTACTTGGAAGAAAAGTTGATATTAAAACCCTTGATGGAACTATCACACTTGATGTTCCTGAAGGAACTCCGTTTTTCCAAGTTTTGCGAGTAAAGGGCAATGGTGTGCCAATTAGCCACAATCGTCGTGGCGACCTTTTGGTCAAAGTGATTATTGATATGCCGAAGAAATTATCCAGAGATGTGAAGAAGTCACTCGAAGAATTGAGAGAAAAGGGTATGTAGTTTTGTTTGCTAAAATAAAAAGACCCATTATTTAAACTCGCGGGTCTCAAGCGAGTGTCGTGTTAGCGACGAGCGAATCGGTATCGAATCCGGAGGAACTCCCTGAATCTCTCCTTCACGTCCTTGCGCGACATGGCCTTCTCCAACATGCCCCGCCGGAGAACACCTCCGACGATGTAGGCGAAAAGGATCATTTTCTCAAGGACGTTTGCCCACCCATTCTCCTTGGAACCAGACAGGTGTGCTATGGCGAGCTCGAACCCTTCCCGCATCCGTGTACTCGTCCCCGCATCCCTGCGATTGCCCAAAAATCCGCCCAGAGCGACCACTTTGCAGAGATTATTCACGATGTGCCCGCTGAGCTTGCTCCTTGCCGTCAACGTGTGGTTCGGAAGCTTCTGGAACGCGGCAGGAACCGGCCTCCTGTTGTATCCGCAGTCATACTCCTTGTCCTTACGAATGACACTTTGTAGCACCTCACTCCACTCGGCGGCAGTGAGCTCCGAGAGCGGGACATCACCCAAATTTCGGACTTGAGCTTGAGTACTCATGGTTGTTTCTCCTGGTGGCTGTTTGTTTGTTCTTATTCAATTAAATACCAATTACTAAAATTTGTCAAATATAAGTGAAATTATAGCCTTTGTGTATAAAGAGCTAGGAATGTAGTGGTATAATATAATAGTCATGCAGATACCACAGGAAGTTTTTAAGACAATCCTTTCAGCATCATCAGATACGATTATAATCGCAGTTCTCATTGGACTCGGATTTGCTTTTAGTTTTTTTCTTAGCAAAAGACGAGCGGTTGCATTTCTACTTTCTTTTTATCCAAGCTTTCTAATATACAAGTTTTTGCCATTTATCAAGCAGTTCGCTATAACTGACCCCCTGAGCCAAAACCAAGCCGTAATACCAGTAGTTTTGTTTGCTGTCATATTCTTTGTCATTAATTTGGTTATTTATCAATTTATTTCAGCTGCATATTCATTTTCTGGATCAAGTAAGTTCATTTTGTCACTAGTATTGGGAGTTTTGATTGCTAGTTTTCTGCTCGTGTTTTCATATCAGGTTGTCAATTTGAACGTTTTTCATAATTTTTCATCTGGTATAGATATTTTATTTTCTAGTGCTAATTACATATGGTGGCTTATCGTGCCGTTCCCAGTTTTATATTTTTTAAGATAAATGAACTTCGGAGAACATTTTACAATTGATGGATATGATGGAGACCAAAATAAACTAAATGACAAAGAGTTGGTTTTGAGTTGTTTGAACGAACTTCCGGCAAAACTAGATATGCGAATGCTTGCGAAGCCAGAGGTTTATTTTGCAAAAGGTAACGACAAAAAGGACCCAGGCGGATGGAGTGGGTTCGTGGTTATTGAGGAAAGTCATATAAGCATCCACACTTTCCCAGGACGTGGGTTTTTAAGCGCAGATGTTTATACTTGCAAAAATGGTTTGGATACAGATTTCATAAAGAATTATTTTATCCAAAATTTTGGTCTTAAAGACGTGGAGACGAATCTTATTAAAAGGGGTACACGATACCCGAAAGATAATTTAAATTAAGCATATGAGCTGGTTTTTCATAGCGCTTATAACGCCAATACTTCATGCTGTTGCTAATCACATTGATAAGCATCTGATTTCTAAATATTTTAAAGCTGGCGCAGTTGGTTCACTTGTCATTTTCTCATCCTTATTTGCACTTATTGCTTTACCGATTATCTATTTCATAAATCCAACCATAGTAGGGCTTGGAATGCCAACCACTTTGTATTTAATAATAAACGGAGTATTAAGTTTGTCGTATGTCATTTTTTACTTATACGCATTAGAAATTGACGAAGCATCTGTAGTGGCACCTTTTTTTCAAATGATTCCTGTTTTTGGTTTTATTCTCGGCTATTTTATTCTAGGAGAAACATTAGTAACGCATCAATTATATGCATGTGCAGCAATAATATTGGGTGGTTTGTTGCTGTCATTAAACTTACAAGGTGGAATCAGAAACATAACAATTAAAAAGAAGCTTTTATTACTAATGTTTTCGTCTTCGTTTCTTTATGCCCTCAATAATGTAATCTTTAAGTTTTTTGCAATAGACACTGGTTTTTCTACGTCGCTATTTTGGAATATGGTTGGACAAGTCCTTTTGGGCATAATACTGCTAGTGTTTGTTGCATCATATAGGAAGCAGTTTCAAACTGTAATCAAAGATAATACACTTGCTGTTTTGGGACTCAACTTTTTTAATGGTTTGATAATTCTTACAGGCGATATTGTTTTTTTCTTCGCACTTCTGCTTGCTCCAGTGACACTAGTATTTGCGGTGAGCGGATTCCAACCTTTTTTTGTTTTGATATTTGGAATTATTTTAAGTTTGTTTTTTCCAAATTTTGGTTCGGAGTCACTAGAGAGGAAAGTACTTATTCAAAAAATTATTGGTATAGCGTTTATTGTCCTAGGTAGTATTTTTCTTAGTTAATTTATGATTCCAGATTTCCCAAAATTTAAAAAACTGGAATTTTCAGACAAAGCTGACGTAGAATTTTTTACAAATAAATATCCACCCTATTCAGATTTTAATTTCACCAGTATGTGGTGCTGGGACACTCATAGTAAAATGAGAATATCAAAATTAAATAGTAATTTAGTTGTTAGGTTTAATGATTACTTAACAAAGGATAAAATGTTTTGTTCTTTTTTTGGTAATGGTGATCCTACTGACACAGCAGTAAAACTTTTAGATTATGCAGTAAAAGAGAACCTGGAGCCTGTTTTAAAATATATACCACAATTTACAATTGTTGGTATTGACCAAGATCAAGTCAGTGTCGAAGAAGAAAGAGATCACTTCGATTATATTCTTGATAATAGAAAACTAATTGATTACAAAGGACGCCCTCTACATAATCATGCTAATTTCAAAAAACGGTTTACTGAAATCCATGGAAATAATTTAGATATCAAGTTGCTGAATATGAGCAATGGAAATCATAAAAATCACATTGATACACTGAATCAACTTTGGTCAAAAAACAAAACTATTCAAGGTAAAGAAGTTATTTCCGAATTAGAAGAAAAAGCAATTGAAAGAATTTTTGATTTAGGTAAAGAAAGTGATTCATTTATTATAGTTTCCATTTTTCATAATGACAAAATGATTGGCTTTACTATTGATGAATTATTAAGTGGAGAATATTCAATAAGACATTTTATGAAAGCCGATGTTGCTTTTAAGGGAGTTTATTCATATTTAGTTAGTGAAAGCGCTAAATATTCTTTGGAGACCGGAAGGACATATGTGAATATTGAGCAAGACCTTGGTTTATTGGGTATGCGACAAGCAAAGAAGTCCTTTGAACCAGCCACATTACTGAAGAAATACACCATAGGTTACAAGTAATTATTGATAATGTGATATATTTTAAGTATGGAAAAATCATTACTAAATACTAAAAGATCCTACCTTGTTCCAATTCTCTTATATTTATCTTTTACTGTTTGGTGGCTATACATTAGACACCTTGATTTGGAGTCAACCAGAAATGCTAGACAAATATGGGGAGCTACTTATCAACTTTTGGCATTATATGGTGGAATCGTTGGCTTAATAATTTCACAAAAGTGGGGAGGATATAAGAGCTTACTTGGTAAAATAATTTTGGTATTTTCATTAGGACTTTTGCTTCAAGTTTTTGGACAGACTTACAGTAGTTATTACGTTTTTCATTATGTTGTAGAATCTCCACCTTATCCTGCGATTGGAGATATTGGTTTCTTTGGAAGTGTCTTGATGTATATATACGGTGTTTTTTTGCTGTCAAAAGTAAGTGGTGTTGGTGTTTCGTTACGAAAATTGCACAATAAAATTTTTGCTTTTCTTATTCCTTGTATTATTCTTTGCTCATCATATTTCTTTTTTCTTCAGGGGTATGCATTTGATTGGTCCAATCCAATAAAAGTAATACTAGATTTTGGTTATCCATTTGGTCAAGCGTTTTATGTTTCGATAGCGATTTTGTCATTAAGTATGTCTTGGCATGTATTGGGAGGAGTAATGAAAAAGTCAATTTTGATTTTGATTTTCGCATTATTGTTTCAATATTTTTCCGATTCAATGTTTTTGTACCAATCTAATCAAGGCAACTGGTTTGTGGGCAATATAAATGATTTTCTTTACGCTACTTCATATTTCATCATGGCAATAAGTCTGATTAATTTTGGCGAAACTTTCAAAAGAATTAAGAATTCTTAGATATTATAAACATCATGTCTATCCTAGAACAAGTAGCTATAAAAATAATAAAAGAGCAAGAGTTGATAATCGGACCTCTCGCTTGGTTTCAAGCTGCTAAGGTGAAGGGAATTCACATTGTTGACCAAAAAACTGGCGCACTAACACTTGAGAACGTTGACGAGAGGTTGGTTATTGATGGTCTTGTCGGCCAGTATGTTCATTTATTTGGAAGAGCCTCATTGGAGGTTTGCAAGGAAGCTGCATCAGGTTTAGTTGCAAATATGATTCCTTCAGAAATTCCTTCAAGCTTAAAATAGTAATCAGTCATGGCAAACAACGACAACGATACTCAAATTTCTTCTGACGAATACAAAAAAGTTACAGAGGCAATGTATAAACAAAATCTCGAGCTAGCGAGATTGTATAAGCAAGTTGATCAGCTAAATAAGGAGTTAGGAGAAGCTAATGATAGGTTGCGCGAACTCGATGAACTCAAGTCGCAATTCTTATCTTTTGCCAGTCATCAGCTACGATCGCCATTAACAGCAATTAATGGTTATACCTCAATGCTTCTTGAGGGTGATTTTGGTGAAATGTCTGGCCAAGTAAAAAATTCTGTAAAAACAATTGATATTTCATCACAGAGTCTTATTAAAATTGTTAATGAATTTCTTGATGTGTCGCGCATAGAACAGGGAAGAATGAAATATGAAATTTCTGATTTTGATATTAAGGCGCTCACGGAAGAAGTCGTTGCCGAACTTCGCCCAAATGTGGAAAATAAAGGGTTAACTTTTGATTTTTCAGCTGAACCGGCCAATTACATTGTTAATACTGACCAGGGAAAAATAAAACAAGTTATCGGAAATATTATTGATAATTCAATCAAATACACACCAAACGGTGGAATAAAAGTTCATGTTGAAAATAAAGATAGTAAAGCATTGATAAGCGTGACTGATACCGGAATAGGAATTGATGCAGCAGACATTCCAAAACTTTTTTCTATGTTTACCAGAGCGACTGATGCGCACAAAACAAACGTGAACGGCACAGGGCTCGGACTTTATGTAGCCAAACAAATGGTGGAAGCACAGAAGGGAAGGGTTTGGGTAGAATCTCCTGGCAAGGGCATGGGCTCAACTTTTTTTATCGAACTTCCCCTCAAATCCTAAATACCTAATATTTATTTATCCCCACATTAAACTATTCTTATATTCTCGAGAATATAAGAATAGTTTATAATGTTGAGGTGAAGAACAGCGAACCAAAAAACTCAAGGCAGATGGAAAGACACCTTAAAGGCGTCGCGAACCATTACCGAATAGATATATTAATTTTACTGAAAAATAAAGGTGGGCTTACTCTTGATGACGTTGCAGGACATCTTAATGCAAACATAAAGACCGTATCCGGGCACACAGTTAAGTTGGTTCATTCTGGATTACTAAATAAAAAATATATTGGAAATTCGGTCGAACACTCCTTATCGCCCTACGGCAAAATTTTTGTAGATTTTCTACAATCATTCTCTAATTCTTGAGAATATGAGAATGGTTTAGATCTTTGTGATGAGTAGCGTTATTATGTTGCTTTCAAAAAAACCATAAAATTGGTATTATTTTGACATTATGACAAACGAAGGAAAAAGAATGCTCTCCGGAGTTAAGCCAACAGGTAAACCTCATATTGCCAATTATTTTGGTGCCATGAAGCAGTTTGTTGACTTACAGAATGAATACCAAAGCTATGTGTTTATTGCGGATTTGCATGCTCTCACCAGTCTGCAAAATGCCAAGGAAATGAGTGCAAATATTTTGAATGTAGCAACTGATTACTTGGCAATTGGTTTGGATCCAAAGAAAACCATTATTTATAAACAATCAGATGCTCCTCAAGTGGCTGAACTGGCATGGATTTTTGAATGTATTACAACCATGCCGTATCTCATGAGGGCTCATGCCTTCAAGGACGCTGAAGCCAAGAACAAAGAAATCAATGTGGGCGTATACAATTACCCGATGCTTATGGCAGCAGACATATTGATTCATGATCCAGACGTTGTACCAGTAGGGCTTGATCAGAAACAGCATGTAGAAATTACTCGTGATACCGCAGAGAAGTTTAATCGCATTTTCGGTGAGACTTTCAAGGTACCAGAGCCACTAATATTTGAAAATGTTCAAACCATTATTGGTACAGACGGACGCAAGATGAGCAAAAGTTACAAAAATACAATCGAACTCTTTGCTTCAGATGACAAAATTAAAAAAGCGGTGATGTCTATCGCCACTGACTCAAAAGGAGTGGATGAAGCAAAGGACACAGAAAAAGATAATGTGTTCACACTTCATAAATTGTTTACAGAAGGCCCAGAGTTTGAGGAACTAAAGGATCGTTATGAGTCCGGTGGCATTGGTTACAAAGAATCAAAAGAGATTCTGATTAAAAATATTATTAAGTATGTGTCGCCACTCCGTGAAAAAAGAAAAAAGTTTGAAGATGACCCAGATTCTGTGATTGAAATTCTGAAAGAAGGAGGCAAAAAAGCTCGTGAACAAGCAGAAGAAAAAATGGAGGAAGTGAGAGCGAAAATTGGCACAAAATTGTCATGAAAAGAACATATATAAAAGACCTCAAAGAACATATTGGAAAAGAAGTTACCATTGCCGGATGGGTCAATATTAGACGTGATCAAGGCAAAATGGTTTTTTTTGATATGCGTGATATGTCCGGAACCGTTCAATGCGTCGCCCTACCCAGTCGGGCAGAAGTTATTGAAGTTGCAAAGGCGTTTAGACCCGAGTGGGTCCTTAAAATTAATGGTCAAGTAAACAAGAGACCAGAAAAGAATGTCAGTGAAGGAATTCAAAACGGAAGTATTGAAATTGAAGCTATAAGTATTGAAGTTCTTGCAAAAGCCGAACAATTGCCATTTGATATTTCACTTAATGGTTATAACTTAGATATAACCACAGAGCTAGACAATCGTGCATTAGTTCTCAGACAGCCGAAAGTTCAGGCAATTTTTAAAGTTCAAGAAACTATCATTGATTCTTTCAGGGAATTTATGAAACAGAATAGTTTCTTTGAATTTCAAGCTCCAGCGATAACACCTGTCACGGCAGAGGGTGGGGCAGAAGTATTTCAAATTGATTATTTTGGCAAAAAAGCTTTTTTGACTCAATCTCCACAGTTATACAAACAAATCGTGATGTCTGCATTTGAGCGTTGCTTTTCCGTAAACAAAGTATTTCGTGCAGAACCGTCTTCAACAACAAGACATCTGACAGAAGTAGTTTCTTTGGATGCTGAAATGGCCTTTATTGATTCATGGACCGATGTTCGCGATATGGCCGAGGAAACTGTGAGATACATGCTAAAGCAAGTTGAGACTCGAAATGGTGAGCATCTAAAAATACTTGGAGCCACCCTTCCCGTTATGATAGAAAAAACTCCAACGCTCTCACTTCGAGAAGTTCAACAAAAAATATTTGAAACATACAATCGCGATGTTCGAGGTGAGAAAGATACAAATCCACAAGACGAAAGAGAGATTTGTGAAATTATAAATAAGGAAACTGGGTCAGATTTTGTATTTATTTATGGATATCCAACTCGCAAAAAACCATTTTATGTATATCCGAACCCAGAGGAACCAGAATTTAATGAAGGAATGGACCTTATTTGTCGCGGTGTGGAATGGCTTTCGGGCGGCAGAAGAGTTAATGATTATAAGCAACTTATGGAGCAAGTGAAGACCTGGAACATGGATCCAAATAAAATTGCCATGTTTCTTCAAGCCTTTAAATATGGAGTTCCTCCTGAAGGTGGCTTTGCACTTGGAGCAGAAAGAATAACTATGCAAATTCTAGAACTCAAGAATATTCGCGAGGCATCAATGTTTCCTCGTGACATGAATAGAATAGATGAAAGATTAAATAGTGATGGATTCTAAAATTAAAAAGGATAACTATGGATCTTTCAAAGCAATACAATAATTTTGCCAAGCAATTCTCAGATACACATGATATAGGAGAGAGAAGTAATAATTATAATAGACTATATTTTTATAGTTTTATTGACTTTGTTTTTCCTGGAACAAAACTTTTGGATCTTGCCTGCGGAGACGGTCTTGACTTATTGCATTACAAGGAACTTGGAGCAGAAGTGCATGGTTTGGATTCATCAGAAGAACTCCTTTTGATTGCCAAAAAACGACTACCTGAAGCGGATATACGTTTAGGGGTGTTTGAAAGCATTCCATTTGAAGATGGTTACTTTGACGTTATTGTTTCAAAATATGCAATTATGACTTCTTTCGATATGCAACCGGTTTTTAAAGAAATTCACAGAGTTTTAAAGACAGGTGGAACAATGATGTATTTAGTAACACACCCATTTCGACAATATTTTGAAAAAAAAGACCAAAAAGCTGATTATTTTAAGCAAGAAATAGTAGATTCAAATATCCTTAACGAAACTATTATTATAAAGGAGCCCTCACATACTATGAATGAATATTTAAGTGATTTTTTGTTTAAAAACTTTAACATTGAACTTTACAACGAACAGTGGGATCCGTCAGCTGAACAAATTGATAGTAAAAAGTATCCGGGTTTTCTTATAATTAAAGCAAAAAAGAAATAATGGATGAAATCGCTTTTAAAATTAAAACTGAAACATTTGAAGGGCCACTTGAGCTCCTGCTTTCACTTATAGAAAAACGTAAACTTTTTATTAACGATATTTCTTTGGCAAAGGTGGCTGATGATTATATTGAGCACATCAAGAAACAAAAAGAATTTCCAGTAGGAATGACCGCACATTTTATTCTCGTCGCTTCTACACTACTTCTTATCAAATCGAAGTCACTCTTGCCCGCGCTTGATTTGACTCCCGAAGAAGAAGGAAGTATTGAGGATTTGGAGGCCAGATTGAAAATGTATCAAAGGGTGCGTGAAGTTTCTAAGCATCTAGAAAAAATGTTTGGTAAAAAAATGATTTTTTCAAAAAATAGAGAAAAGATTATCAATCCGATTTTTTCTCCGACAGATGAATTGCAAACGCTTAACATGCTAGAGGCTATGAAGAGGGTGATAAATGCACTTCCAAAAACAGAAGTGCTTCCTAGAGTTGTCGTTAAGAAAATAATGAGTTTGGAAGAAATGATAGATCGATTGACGGAAAGAGTGAAAAGTAATTTGAAAATGAATTTTAGTGAATTTGCTAAAACTCAAGGAAAGACAAAAACTAAAGGAGCAAGTCACAAAACAAATAAAGTTGACAAGGTAGCAATAATTGTCAGTTTTCTTGCAATGCTTGAACTAGTTAAGCAAGGACTTATAAATGTTCATCAGGAAAGTTTTTCCGAAGATATATCAATGGAAACGCAAAGTTTGGAGGTTCCAAATTATCACTAAATTTGTTAATGTTCAGAGCAAATGGAAAGCACACTTGATAAAAAAATTGAGGCCATTCTTTTTTTTCGAGGCGAACCAACATCTATTAAAGAATTGGTAAAGTTTTGTGGTAAACCGGAAAAGGAGATAGAGGAAAGTATCAAAATTCTAGAAGAAAAACTTTCCAGTAGGGGACTGGTCTTGGTCCAAGGACCGGAAGGTGTTATGCTCGGAACAGCCCCTGATTTGAGCCCTATTATTGAGCAAATAACCAAGGAAGAGCTATCACGGGATATTGGCCGTGCAGGGCTAGAAACGCTCGCTATAGTGCTTTATAAGGGCTCAACGAGTAAGAGGGAGATTGACTACATTAGAGGGGTCAATTCAGGTTTTATTCTCCGTAATCTCTTAATAAGAGGTCTTATTAATAGGGAGGAAAGACAGGGTGAAAGAGGCTATATTTATACTCCAACCATTGATCTGCTATCACATATGGGAATTTCAAAAACATCACTTTTGCCCGAGTTTGAATCAATGGAAAACGAACTTAAAAATTTTTTAAAAACACCTGAAGAAACAACTACTGAAAACGAATGACGCTTCTTTTACCACAACCAAACCAAAACGCACTTGATAACAAAAAGCTAATTAATTTAGCTTTGCTTCTCATTCTCGCATTATCATCATTTATTTTAGTTTCTTTATCTATAGAACAAGGAAGGATTGCACATGATACAAATAACCTGGCTCAGGTAAAGTCCAGTCCATTTGATAATACAAATGTTTTGGCAAAAGGCGCGATAGTCTATGATATTGGCGCAAAAAAGATTCTGTATTCTAAAAATCCAGATGAAGTTCTTGCCCTTGCGTCTATAACAAAAATTTTGACAGCTGTTACAGCAGTGGAAATTATGCCCAAAGACACCGTTGTTACTATAAATAAGCAATTTCTTTCAGAAAATGGAGATAGTGGTTTGTACAGAGATGAAAAATGGAAATTGAGTGACTTAATTAGTTTTAGCCTCATCGTTTCTTCGAACGATGGTGCTTCTGCAATTGCTGGAGCAGCCGGAGCCTTTCTTGATAATCAAAATCCAAGTTCAATTTCACTGAATGACTTTATAAATGTTATGAACACAAAAGCAAAAGACATAGGAATGAACTCATCTCAATTTTATAATGTGAATGGCTTGGATTTATCAAGCACACAAAGTGGAGCTTATAGCACTGCCCGTGATGTTGCCACGTTACTGGCTTATTCATTACAAAAACATCCGGAAATTACAGATGCCACACGTTATGACGCACTTTCATTTAAGTCTGAAAGCAATAAATTGCATACGGCTGTAAATACTAATACAGATATAAAGATGATTCCAGGTCTATTGGCTTCGAAGACAGGCTATACAGACATTGCCGGTGGCAATCTCGGAGTCGTCTTTGATCCTGGAATTGGCCGACCTATTGCCGTGGTGGTACTCGGCTCTACATACGATGGAAGATTCACAGATGTTAATACCTTGGTGCAAAAAACTGAAGAATATGTGGCGCAAGGAAATTAGTTTAATTATGCTAAAATTTAAAAAATGATTACAGACATAGTAAAGGTTTTCTATCCAGCTGTCGTATCCTTCATAATTGGTGTTTTGATAACACCTATTGTTTCTGGGTATTTATACAAACATGAAATGTGGAAGAAAAAAAGTGTTCCAGTGGCCACAGATGGTAGAAGCGCGGAAATTTCTCAAAGACTGCACAACGATGAAGCAAAGAAAACCCCACGAATGGGCGGACTTATAATTTGGGTTTCTGCGTTTCTGACAGCTTTAATAATTTGGATAATTTCATACTTTCTTCCAAGTGATTTATCAACAAAACTTGATTTTATTAGCCGAAATCAAACTTGGCTTCCACTTTTTACATTAATCGTAGGTTCTTTGGTAGGACTAGTGGATGATTATTTAGTTGTAAAAGGGGGAGGAGGTCACATAGCTGGAGGTTTATCTGCAAAAAAAAGAGTAGCGATTGTAGCCTTCATCGGACTTTTGTGTGGAGCTTGGTTTTATGAAAAACTTGGTATATCAAGTATTGGTTTACCTGGTAACAACGGACTTGATATTGGTTTGATGTTTATTCCTTTTTTCTCTCTTGTCATGCTTGCGACTTACTCTGGTGGTGTGATAGATGGCCTAGATGGATTATCTGGTGGGATCTTTGCCACAATGTTTACAGCTTACGCTGGTATTGCTTTTTACCAACAACAAGTCAACCTTGCCTCATTCTGCCTTGTCATTGTGGGAGCTACGCTCGCATTCTTGTGGTTTAATATTCCACCCGCTCGCTTTTATATGTCTGAAACTGGTGTGATGGGACTGACTGTGACACTGACAGTAGTTGCCTTTACTACTGACCACCTCGGTGGGGGATATGGCATACTGGTTCTCCCAATCATTGCTTTTCCGCTGGTCATTAGCTCTCTTTCGTCAATCATTCAATTATTATCAAAAAGATACCGTAATGGCAAAAAAGTATTTCTTGTCGCACCCATTCATCACCATTTCGAAGCTCTCGGCTGGCCTTCATACAAAGTAACCATGCGTTTTTGGATTATTGGTGTGGTTTTTGCAATTCTCGGTGTGATACTGGCTCTCGTTGGATAATTTCAACAACGTTTTTACAACACTCTGCTATAATGTGTTGAATGAAAAAGGTTCAACCAGTTGATAAACCTCTTTTTTTATCAGTAATAATTCTTATTATTGCTGGTTTTCTCATTTTCAGCTCCGCATCACTTGGTCTTTTGGCTACCAGTGGTAATACATATTCTAGCGTGGCTTTTAATCAAACTTTTTACGGTTTGTTTGGGGGTACCATTGCTATGCTAGTTGCTAGCAGAATTCCATATAAAATTTGGAGAAAATATGCTTTCTATCTTTTTGTAGGATCACTCATATTGACGGCCATGGTTTTTCTGCCAAAGATTGGATTTGCCCACGGTGGAGCAAGAAGATGGCTCGCAATAGGTAGCTTCACTTTACAGCCAGCTGAATTTCTTAAAACTGCATTCATCCTTTATTTTGCTACCTGGCTTGCCAGTATCAAGGATAAAGTTACCACGCTCCGATACGGTCTTGTTCCTTTTTTAATTATGCTTGGAATAATAGGTGTGATTATTCTCAAGCAACCGGACACAGATACGTTTGCACTAATATTGGTGACTGGTCTTGCAATGTTTGTAACTGCGGGTGGCAAGTGGCGGCATGTCGGTATTTTATTTGTCACAGCCTTTCTTGGTCTCGCTCTTGTCGCCATGTTAAGGCCTTACGTAAAGGACCGTATTACAACTTTTTTCAATCCTAGTGAAAACAGCTTAACCTCTGGGTATCAAATTCAGCAATCACTCATAGCGATTGGTTCAGGTGGCTTAACCGGACGAGGTTTTGGACAAAGTGTGCAAAAATTTAATTTCTTACCTGAACCAATAGGGGATTCAATATTTGCTGTTGCTGGTGAGGAGTTTGGTTTTATGGGCACAGTTTTTTTGGTCATTCTTTATGTCTTCTTTGCGTTTAGAGGACTTAAAATTGCTATAAAAACTGAAGATATGTTTGGTAGACTCTTGGTAGTTGGAATTGTTATACTCATAATTGCTCAATCGTTCGTAAACATTGGCGCAATGCTTGGTGTTTTGCCTTTGAGTGGCAATCCGCTACCTTTTGTAAGCCACGGCGGTACGGCATTACTTCTAACTTTGGCTCAAGTGGGAATAATACTGAATGTCTCTAGATTTCAGAAAAAAACATAACTTATAACAAATGAAAATTTTACTTACAGGAGGAGGTACCGGCGGACATTTTTACCCCATAATTGCAGTGGCGGAGGAACTACGTGCCATAGCAAGAGACAATAAAATTGCGGATTTGGAACTTTATTATATGTCACCATCACCTTATAACGCTGGAGTTTTGTATAACGAAAAAATTATTTACAAAAAGAATTCTGCTGGAAAAATGCGAAGATATTTTTCTGTTCTAAATTTCTTTGATTTTTTTGTTACTGGGTGGGGCATTATCAGGTCAGTTTGGGACATTTTTTTGATTTACCCAGATGTAGTTTTTGGAAAGGGCGGTTATGCCAGTTTCCCAGCTTTGTTTGCTGCTAGAATATTTCGAATCCCTGTAGTCATTCATGAGTCTGATAGCGTACCAGGTAAAACTAATCTTTGGGCCTCAAAATTTGCACAAAAAATAGCCGTCTCTTATCCCGATGCTGCAGTCCACTTTCCAAAAGATAAGGTAGCTTTCACAGGTAATCCTATTCGTAAAGACATCATAATGCCACTAACCACAAATGCTCACGCCTATCTCAAGCTTGATCCAAATTTACCAACGATTTTAATTCTTGGAGGTTCACAGGGTTCACAAATTATCAACGGTGTAATTATGGAAGCGTTATCACAGTTGGTAAAAAAATATCAGATTATTCACCAAGTGGGAAAAAATAACATTGATGAAGTGTCAAAAATTTCTGAAGCTGTTCTTTTTCAAAATCCTCAGAAAGACAGATATCATTTATATGACTATATGGATGGCCTTACACTAAGATCAGCCGCAGGAGCTGCAAACCTAGTCATTTCAAGAGCCGGTTCAACTATTTTCGAGATAGCAAACTGGGGTGTCCCATCAGTAATAATTCCCATAAAAGATTCCAACGGCAACCATCAAGTTAAAAATGCATTTGCTTACGCAAGAACCGGTGCTGCTCAAGTTATTGAAGAGACCAACCTCACTGGCAATATCGTGAATGCTGAAGTCGATCGAATACTGCAAAATCCAGATATTGCTGAAAAAATGAAACAGGCTTCAAAAAGTTTTATAAAACCTGACGCAGCACACGCCATTGCTGAAGAAATTATGAAGATTGCGCTTCGTCATGAAATCTAATTCTCAAAAAAAACCAATAGTTCGTATAGCTCCGTCTCCAACTGGCTTTTTTCACATTGGTGGCGCAAGAACAGCATTATTTAACCTTTTGTTTACACGTAAACAAGGAGGTACGTTCATACTTCGAAGTGAAGATACGGACGTAGAGAGAAGCAAAAAAGAATATGAAGATGACATTCTTTTGTCTATGGATTGGCTCGGACTCACTTATGATGATTTCTTCAGACAATCTGAAAGATTAGATATCTATAAAAAATACTTAAAGGAGATGATACATTCTGGTGTGGCATATGTATCAAAAGAAGAACAGAAAGAAGCAGGGGATAGGGCAGAGGTCATTCGTTTTAAAAACCCTAATAGGATTGTACAATTTGAAGATTTGATTCGTGGTTCGGTCTCTTTCAACACAACAGACCTAGGTGATTTTGTAATTGCAAAAAGTATTGATGAACCCTTGTATCACTTGGCTGTGGTAATTGATGACCATGAAATGGGCGTGACACACGTCATTCGTGGCGAGGAGCATCTTTCAAATACACCCAGACAAATACTTATACAAGAAGCAATTGGTGCAATACGGCCTATTTATGCCCATTTGCCATTGATTTTGGACAGTGACCGCAAGAAACTTTCTAAGCGTAAGCACGGCGAAGCTGTTTGGATAAATTTTTACAAAAAGCAGGGATATCTTCCCGAGGCTTTGCTAAATTATCTGGCCCTGCTTGGCTGGAATCCCGGAACTGAGCAGGAGCTGTTTACTTTGTCTGAACTTATTGATGCCTTTGAAATTGAGAAGGTGCAAAAAAGTGGAGCGGTTTTTAATGAAGAGAAATTGAAATGGATAAACAAGGAGCATATGAAGGGTCTTCCTGCTGATGTAATCAAAAAGAACATAAACGAAAGAATTCAGTCTTCCAAAAAGTTCAAAGAAAAGAATTGGACTTTGAGTGCTGGCACATTAAGTAGATTGTACAAAACAATTTTTGACCATATTTCATATTGGGGCGAAGTTGGCCAAATGATTGATGCTGGTGAGCTAGATTATGCTTTTGAAAGCCCAAAGTATGCAAAAGGATTACTTTTTTGGAAGGATGAGAAGGATACTGTCGCTACCAAAACACGTCTCGAAAAAGTATTGTCATTTATTCAGCAGATTTCCGATAGTGATTTCAAGGCTGAATTTATTAAAAAAATTATCTGGGATTATGCCACTCTTGAAGGAAGAGGGCAGGTGTTGTGGCCAATGAGAGTGGCGTTGTCCGGAAAAAAAAAGTCACCCGACCCATTTGTATTATCAGAAATACTTGGTAAAGAGGAAGCTATTGTGCGACTCAATGATTCAATAAAGACATTATCCTAGTAATTGTCAACACTCAGGCTTGCGTATTTCTATCTTCTAAATTAAGCTTAATTACAATGATAAAAAAATCAGCTCAAGGCTTCGTCGGCTTCATCATACTTGTCGTTGTAGCACTGATGCTTCTGCAAGTGGTATTTCACGTAGACGTTATTAGCTATTTGAGGTCACTTCAGAATTCTGGCGGAGTCCTGGGTTACTTTGTAAGGTTCATTATTCTTATTTGGGACAAGTTCCTAATTGCTCCAGTTACGTTTGTTTTTGACATCATTAAGAACATCGCCCTATACCTTTATCACATAATGACTGGCTGGGTGGACCAAAACAGTACTCCAGCATCGTAGTAGGTAATATAGAACAACTAATGTATAAAAAGATACTATTTTTTGTACTGGCTCCAATTTATGTACCGATGTTTATCGTGATGCATTTTACCTTTGAGAAATGGGTAAGTCTGCTTGAGAAGTAGTAATATATTCCTTTTGCTTAAAACAAGCCTTGGAGGTCACAATTGACTTGTTTGGTGTGGGCTTAGTTGGATTCCCGCAACTCTATTATATAGGTATTAAGGTCGTAAAAGATATATTGTGCGACACTACTATACTCTCGCAAGACCACTTCCCTACACATAAATTGCAATAAAACTTATTTCAAATTAATAAAATAATTTATGTGTTTTTCCAGTACTGGTTGGACAGAAAGTCTACTCCCTCTCTGTGTGACTGGCATATTTTTAAAGACAGGATTATTTTTTATTTCACTTAATAAAATCGGCTTTTTGAGCTTTCTTACAAACTTCACATCCACTGTATACCAAATTGACTTCGTTTTGGTCGCCTTGGGGTCATAGTAGTAGGCCTTTGGGTCAAATTGGGTCGGATCTGGGTAGGCATTACTAATTATCTTGCCTATTCCGACAACGCTTGGCTCCGAGCCTGAGTGATAAAAAAGAAATGTTTCCTCTTTCTTCATTTCGCGAATAAAGTTGCGTGCTTGATAGTTGCGTACTCCAGTCCACGAAGTTTTCTTATCATGAGCAAATTTATCAATTGAATATGAATTTGGCTCGGATTTTATAAGCCAGTATTTTTTTTCATTCACAAATTTAGTATTTACGAATTACAGCTTTTACAATAGCTGCGACTCTAAAACTTTCTTCGGGATAAATGTTGTCGTAATTTTTGTTGGCCGGCTCTAAATATTCCTTGCCTCTCTTGTCTTTGCGATAGTACTTCATGGTCCATCCGCCATCAACCTCGGCAATGACAATGTCACCGATACGAGGATCATTTTTGCGTTCTACGAGCACGTAGTCACCTTCTTCTATATGTGCGTCAATCATTGAATCCCCTTTCACTTCAAGTAAATATGACTTGTCCTTATCATCAACAAGAAAATCTTCAATGCTCATGGTGTTGAGCTCGTCGGCTTCTGCAACAGATGGAATACCAGCTTCCACAAGACCAAGAAGTGGGATATCACCGATTAATCTGTTGGGAATGATTCTACCTTGAGAGTCTTTGGAAATTACTCCTTGCTCCACTAGCCATGAAATAAGTTTGTGAACAGAGTTCTTGGATTTGAAGCCGAGCATTGCCATGATCTCTTGGTATCCCGGCATGCGTTTGTTTCTTTTGTAGAATGCTAAAATTTTTTTCTTTTGTTCTTGTTTTTTTTCTTGCATATATTAAAAGTTAAATAATAATTTTTAGCGATAAGAAAGAAATCCAAACGAATGCGCTTGGTACTGCTTTTGGGCGTTCCTTAGCATAGACATGAGAAGTTTGTGTCTACGTGCTTCTACCTTGTATGGCAAGCCCTTGATGATCTTCATATCAATCCTTTCGTTGATATAACTCAACTCTTCTGAGATGGTTCTAATTAGTTTTTGTCCAGACATAGAATAGTAGTTAGATGTTAGTAGTAAGTTGTTAGTAACTATATTATAAGTGAACTGGGGTTCACCACGCAAGTGGTATATGTGGATAACTCATTTGGTCATAAGGCACGCTCTTTAATCCATTGAACCCTCCTCTCAGTAAATTTTAATAATAATATAAAGAGCGCCTTACCTTTCGGTCGTGCGCTCTCATTAAAGTCTTTTTGGTAGGAACTCCTTATCGCGAAAGATCAACGAAACGAGGTTCAACGAGAGAAAGCGTTTCCTCACCGTCAAAGACTCTACTGTCGATCATCTGTCCGAATTCAGCGAAACCAATGCTGATGAGAAAGTACTCGGTCCCATTAAGCTTCACCTGGAGACCTTGGGTGAGAACTATTCCGACTAACTGTTCTTTGATTTCATTTGGGACTGGAGGGTGACCCAAAGATGTGCCGAAATACAATACTGGAATATTGAGTTCAGCCAGTGCACTGGTCCACCAGTCCTGCGGACGTCCAAGGTCGTTCTCAATTGCCATAACCATAGCCAGCCTTTCAATGAGACTCCGTGGTACCCGCCAAGGTGCTTTCACGATGAGATCGGCCACAGCGTCGAGCGTCTCTTCGCCACGTTCGGTCGTGAGAAAATGGATCATTTCCTCATATCCGCCACGCTCAACCACTTTGGCAATCAAGCGACGAATGAAATCCATCGCAAGCCCGAGACCACGCACCATCAAAGCCACTTCGTTTTTCGCCGACATCTGAACTCCTGTTTTGTGAGTAGTCTCTCACGTCTGCGTTCGCAGATGCTTCGGACTAACTCGGTACATCTTTTGGCATTCTACATTGTTTAAACAATATGTCAACAATTACGAATGTGGTTCCTTTTTGACTAAATATGCTATAAAATAGGTTTCTAATACGTAAATAAACATATATGTCATTCATCAAAAAGAACATTTGGGCAATAGGTTTCGGCGTAATCATTATTGGAGCACTTCTAGCCATGGCTCTAGCTTCACGAAACGTGCATGTGCCAGCAGCAAATAGCACTGCAGAAAACAAAGTAGATTTCCAGATTTCAGCATATGACAATGTTCGTGGTCCTGCCACAGCCAAGGTCACGATGGTTGAATTTGGAGATTTCCAATGCCCAGCATGCGGCGCTTACTACCCTCTTGTAGAACAACTTTCAAAAGAATTTCCAAATGACCTTCGAGTAGTATTTCGTAACTTCCCTCTCACCACTATTCACATGCAAGCACTTAACTCGGCACGCGTCGCGGCAGCAGCGGCCCTACAAGGTAAATTCTGGGAAATGTACAGCGCCCTTTACCCAACTCAAAGCACCTGGTCAGTCCTATCCGGACTTACTCCGTTTGACACATATGCACAGCAAATTGGTTTGGACATGACCAAATTTCATGCTGACGTAAATTCTGATGTTGTGAAAACTAAAATAAATAATGACATTGATAATGCAAACAGTATTGGTATCAACTCCACACCAACGTTCTACGTAAATGGCATAAAAATCATCAACCCTCAAAGTTATGCCGATTTCAAAGCAGTCATAACTGCGGCCATAGCATCTTCTACTGTGGCAGTTCCCGTTTTGACCCAATAAAAATCCAATGCCGCGAATTCCACACTGGTTGACAGTAAGTATCATGATTGTAGCCTTCTTGGGCTTCTGTGATGCCACGTACCTCACCGCAGAACACTTTCTGAACCTAATTCCACCGTGCTTCATAGGTCAAGGATGTGACACTGTCACAACAAGTGTTTATTCACAGATATTTGGTGTACCAGTTTCACTGCTTGGTTCTCTCTTTTATCTGACCGTTTTGGCGCTTGGGCTAGCTTATATTGATTTGAAAAAGAGTTGGTCACTAATGGCGCTACATTTGGTAACTGGCATGGGACTAATAATGAGCTTGTGGTTTGTCTATACGCAAGCATTTATTATTCACGCATGGTGCATGTACTGCCTCTTTTCGGCTACAACTTCTACGATTCTATTTGTGCTCTGTTCCCTTGCCTTTCATAGAAAATGGCCCAATGAAACACTGTCAGCGTAATTTTAACTTTTTAAAATCATGAAGGTTCTCTTTGTTTGTCGAGCAAATGCTGGAAGAAGTCAAATGGCGGAAGCATTTTATAATTCTTATATTGGCTCGAAAAAAGCAACGAGTGCGGGACTTGATCTGAAACACTCTACAAAAGGAGACGATTTATCACTACCGGACTCTGTGATTGAAGTGATGAACGAGATCGGTCATGACTTGTCCTCTCATAGACGAAAAGAGTTAACGGAACAAATGGTAAATGATGCAGATATTGTTGTTGTGACAAGTGACTATCCTCTTCCTTCATATTTGGAAAATTCAAAAAAATTAGTACGTTGGGATGAAATACCTGACGCCGCCAGGACTCCGATGGACTTTCATCGCAAGGTCAGAGACATGGTGAAAAAGCGCGTTCTAGAACTTATTGAGCAAACTAAAACCACTTCCAAGTAAGGAAGTGGTTTTAGTTTGATTTATTGCTTCTATCTTTCGATATTAGCTTTTGGCAATATTTTTATACTGGGCCCAACATGGGGACGAAGAAAGCCAAGGACGAGCACCCTCTCTCTCATAGAGATAACGGGCGAAGGCTAGATTGCCATCTAGGGTATAAATATCATACCCAAGTTTTTTTGCTTCCTGCGCGTGATACTTTTCGTTGATTTGCATCACACCAATATCTGAAGAATTCGCTTTACCTCGGAATACACTTCCATCAGGTTCGGTCTGGCGATTACGAGATTCGCAATACGCTATATCAACCATGATTGGAATATCGGAAAAGTAATTTTCAACTGAGTCTTTCACTGTAAGTACTTTGGCTGTCACTACAGTAGTAGGATCAGAAACCTGCGTAGTCGAAACTTGATCGGCTAAAACAGGAGTACCCACAGTGGTGAACCCAGAAATAACTGCCAATAAACCAACCGTAGCTAAATTAAGAATACAATTTAGGGTTATTGGTAATTCTGTATACCCGTTCTGATTTTCAAAAAAACGAAAATCATCAGGGTTAATCTGTAAATGATCAGCGTCCATTTTCTCAAAACACGACTATATGATTGAAAAAATATGTCTCTTTAGAAGCGACAACCCGAACAAATTGAATACAATTTGAACGGGCAACGGAAAATCCAGTGCTTACTGGATTGCTTATATACTATCAGTCTCAAGTCGTAAAGTCAAGGATTTTAGGCACGAAAATGTTTGTAACGTGGCTATATATATGAGTTTATTGAGTCATCTCGGTACACCATATTTCTCTATATTTGTCTATTTTTCACTTATACAACAAACCGCTCGAAACCCGAGTGGTTCATGAGCGGTTTGAGTCCTCTACCGTCGTACAAACGGCGTGAGAACTCCCGCTTTCATCGAGCTATTGCCGACAGCCAAGGCTGACTGCAATGCGTTGAAGAAAGCTAAGAGGGTGTCCTGGAGTCCCGAAAAAATCTTCGGGACCAAGAACTGAAGCATGAGTATGAACAAGCCCCAGCCAAGCGCTTGCAATATTTTCATAAAATTATTGCTTGAGAGTGGTCTGGTGTCGGTCCGACAGAACCGACCTTGCCCTAATCAGGCTACCCCTCTCTTCACTAGAAACTAACAACTTACAACAAACAACTAGTTTCGAGAGAAGAAAAGAGGTTCTTTACCCATCCAAGTTTTCTGAAAGAAAAGTTGTTTGGGCAATCAGGAGAATTTCAAAGGACTATACTTATAGACTAGCACGAAATTGGGAAAAAAGCAAACTGTTATTCGTATCGCAAAGCCTCAATTGGGCTCTTCTTAGAAGCTTTGCTTGCCGGATAACCGCCAAAAATTAAACCAATGAGAGCAGACACACCAAAACCAAGAAGCGCACCATTCCAAGGGAAGACAAAACCCCAATTTAGACCAAAGAAATGCGACAAAGCATAAGAGGCAATAAAGGCAAGTGATGAGCCAAGAATTATGCCAACAATTCCGCCAATACCGGTAAGTAAAACTGCTTCAAGTAAAAATTGTGAAAGAATATCTCTATCAGTCGCGCCTAGAGCTTTTCGCAAACCAATTTCACGTGTGCGTTCGGTCACGGCGACAAGCATGATATTCATAATGCCTACACCTCCTACAAACAAAGCAATGGACGCGACTGCAACAAGAAAATATGTTAGTGCGGAAGTAATCGTAGAAAGACGATTGGCAAGATCTTGCTGAGTTTGCACGGTAAAATCATCCTTTGTTGGGTCAGTAATATTGTGAGATTCACGCAAAGTAAGTGTCACGTCTTGTGCAGTGGCTGGCACAGCTGCATCATCAACGGCTTGAATAATTATACGACTGAAATATTTTGTTCCTAAAATGTAATTCTGGGCAGTAGTATATGGTACAAGAACCATATCATCAAAGTTAAATAGAGATCCACCACCGGATGAAGGCAGTACTCCGACTACACGAAAATTTCTGCCCTTAATTTTTATGTTCTCATTGAGTGGGTCCTGATTATCAAACAAATGACTTGCAACCTTGGCTCCAATAACAACTACGTCGTTGCTCGATTGTACGTCGCCAGAGTCGTAAAACTGGCCTTCGGTGGGGTGTAGATCAAAAATTTGAGCCATGAGCTCTGTGGCTCCAAATATAGTGACTTGGTAGGTGTTTGAGCCAAATCCAGCAGCGGTGGCACCCATAACACTTGGCATTATATTCTTGAGTAACGGAACATTGGCTTTGCTTTCAAGAGCAGTGAGATCCCTGTCTTTAAGTGAGTCACTAAAAAGTGATGTGACATCTGACGGGCTTGTGGGTTCGCGACCCGGGATAATTGCGATTGTGTTTGTCCCCAAGCCTTGTACTTCACCCAAAATCAAGTTTTGTGCGCCAGCTCCAAGAGAAACGACAAGCATGATGGCGGTGATGCCGATAACAATTCCAAGAATAGTTAAAAGTGAACGAGAGCGATTCGTTGAAAGTCCGGTCAGTGATGTTTTGAGAAGATGCTTATAGGTCACAGTAATTTATTTAATATACTCGTCATCAGGAGTTAGTCTGTTTTTGACTTTTTCATCACTGGCAATTTTGCCATCCATGAGTTTGATGATGCGCTCGGCGTGGTCGGCGGTAGCAGTCTCATGAGTGATGAGTACGAGTGTCTTCCCTTCCTCCTCGTTTAATTTCTGCAAAATTGTCATCACATTTTTTCCTGACTTGGAATCAAGGTTACCGGTAGGTTCATCAGCAAATATGATATCCGGATTTGTAACTAGGGCTCTAGCTATCGCAACTCTCTGACGCTCACCACCCGAGAGTTCTGACTGGCCATGATACATGCGATGACCAAGGCCCACAGACTCTACGGCTTTCTTGCCTCTCTCATCCCATTCTTCTTCTGGAATTTCTGAATACATCAAGGGTAACTTCACATTTTCGAGCACCGAAGTGCGGGCCAAAAGATTAAATGATTGAAATACAAATCCCAACTTACTGTTGCGCAAAACCGCTAGCTCGTTTCCTGTATAAGCAGAAATATCTTTATCAGCAAAAATATATTGGCCGGAGGTTGGTACATCCAAAAGTCCAAGAAGATGAAGGAGTGTGGATTTGCCAGAGCCAGACGGTCCCATAATTGCCAGAAATTCTCCTTGTTTTACTGTAAATGACACGTCATCCAATGCCACTGTCTCTGTATCACCATCTTGGTAAGATTTGGTTAAGTTTTTTACTTCAATCAGATTCATTAATTAGCTCGTTATATAAGTAACAACTTTGTCACCCGCATTCAACCCAGAAACAATTTCGATTGTTCCGTCTGAACCTTTTAGTCCAGTTACTATAGGCACTGTTTTGTACGTTTTTCCGTCGCCATTTACAATACGAACTGTTGTAGAGGTGGCGCTAATAGAAACTGCTCGATATGGAATTTTAAGAACATTCTGGCGTTCGTGCGTTAGAATCTCAAGGTTGGCAGTCATCCCAGAACGAATTCTGCTATCAGGATTTGTGAAATAAGATGTGACTTTGTAAGTAGGTACACCTTCGATAACTACTGGAGCTGGATCAATCGTCTCTACTTTTACTCCGAAAAATGTATTGGAACCATAAGCATCCAGTGTGGTCGTACCAATGTCTCCAACAGCGACCTTGGCAATATCAGCCTCCGGTACATTTGCTTCTATTTTGTAGTTACCATCACTCTGCACTCCAAATACTGCTTGTCCCGGGGAAACAAATTCACCAACATTTGGAGACACTAAAGTAACAACACCATTAATTGGCGAATGAATCGTATCCTGGTCGAGTATGGCTTGTGCTTGGGCAACTTTTGCGACTTGAACTGCGATGAACTCGGAGGAGTTTCCGGATAACTTAAGATTGTAATTTGATAATGCTGTAGCCAGAGCGGTTTGTGCTCCAGACACAGAAGCAACCGCAGTATCTAAATTGGATAGTGCCAAGTTTATAGTCGCAACGTCAGCGTTTATAGCGGACTGTGACAAACCGGAATTTCCAGTATTAAGTGAATTTACTACATTTGAGAGATCACTCATAAAGCTTTTTATTACCAATAAGTGACTTTGGGATTTGGAAATAAGAGCAGAAGCTGACGAACCAGTAGTGCCGATGGTCAATTCATTAGACCAGGCTTTCAAACTATCCGAAACCGCTACCCTTTCACCATTTAGTGATATTTGAGCTTGCATTGATTGGGTATATACATTTATTGAGGGGTTTACACTTTGGGCATTATTAAAAAATTGGTCAGCATAATTGACGACGGCACCCAAAGCTTTGACATACCCATCGTGGGCGGCGTTTACTGCGTCACTCTCTGCGTTTGCAACAGCAGTTTTCTGAACGGCCAACTCCTCAGGGGTAAGAGTACGTGACATGTCAGCGAGAGATGCATTTGCAGAATCAAGAGCTGCTTGATCGTCTGCACTTGTCAAAGATGCAATGGCTTGACCTTGTGAGATTTTGTCACTCACCTTTACATAAATAGCGCTTATCACCCCGCCTTTTTCAAATGCAAGTGTAGCTTGGCCAACTGGAGAGACAGTGCCGGTTACACTTACAATTTCCTGCACGGTACCCATGTTCGCAGTAGTGAATTGAAAAGGTAAAGCCTTGTTACTATTTTTTGCAATTATTATTGCAATAATAATGATGGCTAAGACTGCGCCACTAATTACGTATTTGTTTTTGAAACGGGCAAAAAAGGATTCGTTCATGTATGTTATGACGTATGATGCGCACACATAATACACGAAATCTGGCTTAAACACAAGTGTTTTGGTCGTAAAACGCAAAACGTGGAGCGTAATATAAGATTCAAGTTACTTCAATCCTTTACAGGTGCTGGATGGCAATAGGCCAGCCTTACGAGCATCGGCGATTGATGAGTAATAAACTTTGTTGGTGTCTAAAATTCTTTTCGCGCTACCACACCAAGGGAAATAATATTTCGTACCTGTCTTTGATGCGACGACTGTGCCGTCTCCGGTGGTAACTGTGGATTGTTGCGTTTTAGGTAAACTTGAAGATACCTGGACTCTTGTATCCGACGTCTGTGCTACTTTTTCGTTTGGACTCGTGGTGGCAAAAGGCAAAATGACATCCGAGGACTTAACCTCCACTGGTTTTATGACGTTTTCATAGTGTGTAATTTGACCGATGCTAAAAGACGCTCCAGCTGCAAGCAGAATGAGAGCAATTACGATAAAGTGCTTAAAATAAGCCTTAAATGAGGCTTTATCCGACTTCCCTACTATATCGAACTCTTCCTCCTCGTATATATCGTCCGAAGACTTGCCTTTTTTGTCAGTTTCTTCTATACTCATGACTCGTGTATCAGCATTTTACTTAAGTGTAAAGCGAAAAGCTAGCGACTATATATAAGAAACCATGGCACATAAGAAAGCAGGAGGATCAACTAAAAACGGAAGAGATTCAAACCCAAAATATTTGGGTATTAAAGTTACGCCTGGATCCAGCGCAAAAGTAGGTTCGATCTTGGTCCGACAGCGGGGCACTGACATTCTACCTGGCAGAAATGTGGGAATGGGCAGGGATCATACTCTTTTCGCGCTGGAAGAAGGCCTGGTTTCAATTGGTTCCAAGAGAAAAAAACATTTTAATAATAAGTTGATGGTTAAAAAAGTCATCAACGTAGGTTAAACAAAAATTCCACCGAACGGTGGAATTTTTGTTTGCAGTTTGTTGACAGGAAATAGCGTGGGAGTAAACTGATAAAAGATTTAGAACACAAACCACGTGGAGGGCTTTTGAGATATCTAAAGAAAATACCAATAATTGGAGGTACGAAACACGTGAGCGAGCAAACTCTCAGGAAAAAACCGAGGCAGCTTGAAGAGGAGGCGGCCATGGTTGTTCGTATGTTCCAGTTGGCTAGAAAACTCGGCAATGACGAACTGGCTGCGGAATACGAAGCTCAGTGCCTGTACACTCAGGCAATCCGTGATAGCAACTAGGGCCGAGCTTAACGCTCGACCCTATATTTTTATATTAAACTTTGGGATTGACTACTAGTTTGAATTTGACTTTTTTGTCCTCAATCTTTAATTCAATTTCGTGTTCGCCAACTTCTTTGATGGGCTTGTCTAGAATGATGTGTTCGGGTGTAATGTCTAGCTCGGTCTTATCTTTAATAATTTTAGCAAGCTCTGCGGCATGAATACCAGCAAATAGATGTCCTTTGTCGTTTGCTGGCTCTTCTGCTTCTACTCTTAAGCCTTCCAAATCCTTCAAATTTTTCAATATGAGGTCGTTGTGTACTTTGCGCATGCTCTCTTCTGCGGTCTTGAGTGTCTGGACGCGCTTTAGGGTTGAATCGGTTGCTACTTCAGCTAGGCCCCTAGGTATCAGGAAATTTAAAGCATGTCCGTCAGAAACAATCTTGACGTCATACTTTTTACCCATTTTGGACACGTTTTGTAAAAGGATGATTTTCATGCGAGGCAGATGTTAGTTGTTAGATGCCAGTTTTTAGTTTAAGCAGAAGTGCATTCTACCAATTTGATTTGTTTTGTCCACTAACTTCTAAAATCTGACACCTGTATTTACTGTCCCAAAAGAATAGATACTGCTTTATCTTTTTGAGGGTCACGGCCCGCAGTAGCATCCTCTTTGGTGAATGGAACGACTACGTCGGGGGTAATGCCTTGGGCGGCGATAGAGTGACCATTTGGAGTTAACCATCTTGCTATTGTGACCTTGAGTGATGTGTCAGGAGTAATATCAACTAGTTCTTGCACGGATCCTTTGCCAAATGTTTTTTCACCGACAAGTGCGGCGACACCTTGCTCTTGGAGAGCCCCAGCCAATATCTCGGAAGCAGAGGCTGAACCACCGTCTACTAGAATCACAAATTTCAAATTGTTATTGAAAATATCATAACCACGGCTTCGATAAACAATCGGGTCTTGTTTGCCTGCGAAATCTTCACTGACAACTACTTTACCGGGTGGCAAAAACCAACTTGCCATATCTATAGCAGCTTCTAGGTAACCACCAGGATTGCCTCGTAAATCAAGCAATAATTTCGAACTTCCTGAAGAAACAAATTGACGCAATGCTTGTCTAAATAAATCCGGTGAAGTTGCAGAAAAACTATAAAGATCTATTTCAAAAATGCCATTTGGAAGCAAAGTGCTTTTGATAGTTGGTATGTCAATCGTTTCGCGAACAAGGGTGACACTGATTGGCTCTTTAATTCCCGTCCTGACAAGGGTCAGCTGAACAGAAGTGCCCGCGTTACCACGTATAAGAGCGATGGATTCATCAGCTGTTAGATTGGCAGTGGTCTTGCCATTTATATCAATTATTTTGTCTCCACTTCTTACTCCACCACGGTCTGCGGGCGTACCTTTTATCGGTGCGATTACAGTAAGAACATTGTCTTGCACACCAACTTCCATACCAACACCTTCAAAATTGCCTCTCACATCACTTTGAAATATTTCGTTCTGAACTGGCGGAAAGAAGACCGTATATGGGTCTTTTAGCGATGCAGCAAGGCCTGAAATGGCCCCATAAACCTTGTCTTGATCGGTCGTCGTAGCCAAAGTACTGCTGGCCGCCACGAATTTGTCATTGAGAATATTCCAAGCCTTCCAAAAAGCGGCAAAGTCGACGCCGTCTGGCCTGCCTGTGTCTCTATTAATCAAAGTTTGGGGTTCAACCACACTGCTCCTAGATTCACCAAATCGCATGCCAATAAAAAAAACAGCCCCGATTACAGCTATACCGGCAAGCAAGCGCACTGTGGTCTTGTTATATTGATTCATGAAATAGATGTCTATCTTACCATTAATCAAAAGTAAAAGGCAAAAACAAACTTTTATTAACTAGATGGCTAAAATATGTCATGTTACAATGAACGTATATGATCAATAGACTTAAATACAGTGATACAGTTTGGATAGATCTCAATCAACCAAATGAAAAAGAAATCCAATCAGTGATTGATGAGTTTGCTATAAGCCCGTTTATCATAAACGATTTAATTGCCCCCTCGGTCAAGTCAAGAGTTGAAATGCATGAGAAACATCTTTTTTTGATATTGCACTTCCCTGTCTTCAAGCATAGTCATAGCGGGGATCATCACCAAGAAGTAGACTTTATTATAGGTGATAAATTCCTGATGACAGTGCGATACGACACAGTCGACCCGATTGAAAAGTTCCAAAAGAAGGTGGAGGTAGACACAATCCTTCATCGTAAGGCCTTTGATAGTGGTTCGTCAGGTGCACTTTTCTTTGAAATTATAAAAGAAATATATCAATCGCTCTTTGACGAACTAGATTATATTGCAAACTGGATAAACAAAATTGAACTCAATATTTTCTCTGGACAAGAGCGAGAAATGGTTTTTGCCCTTTCTGATGTCAGCAGGACGCTTCTTAATTTTAAAAAGGCTACTAGTTTTCACAGAGAAGTACTCAAAGACTTACACGCACTAGGCCAAAAGTTGTTTGACGACCATTTTACTATTCATGTGACAAAGGCCATAAACGAATATGAGAAGCTCGAGAATAATTTGCACAACGCTACAGAATCTATGTCTGAATTGCGAGAAACAAATAATTCACTTGTTTCAACTAAGCAAAACGAAATAATGAAAATTCTTACAATTTTTGCTTCAATTGCTTTCCCCATGACTATTGTTGCCGCAGCTTTCGGTATTAGTAGCACAAACATTCCCTTCATTGGTAATCCAAATGACTTCTGGATTGTCGTTGGTATCATGGGGACTGTCGCGCTCTCTATGCTTTTGTTTTTTGTTCACAAGAAATGGTTGTAAACTAAGGAAAAATGAAAGATTAAAAACGAAAGACTTTTTCTTTTTTATCTTTACTATTTACTTACGAAATGCTGAAACTACACAACACACTCACGGGAAAACTTGAAGGATTTAAGCCAATTAAACCTGGGCAGGTAGGCATGTATAACTGCGGGCCTACAGTGTATGACTACGCCCATATTGGCAACTTTAGGTCATATGTATTTGCAGATACTTTGCGCAGAACTTTGGAATATCTTGGTTACGAAGTAAAACAGATTATAAATGTCACGGACGTAGGTCACCTAACGGGCGATGGTGACGAGGGTGAAGACAAGATGACCAAAGCGCTTAAGCGCGAAGGCAAACCAATGACCACAAAAGCCATGCGTGAAGTAGCAAATTTTTACTTCGAGGCTTTTAAGAACGATCTTGGAAAACTAAACATTGAGCTCCCGTCAAAGTTCCCCTTTGCTAGTGACCACATCAAGGAAGATGTGTTGTTAATTGAAATACTTTTAAAAAAAGGTTTTGCTTACAAAACCAGTGATGGAATATACTTTGATACTACAAAATATAAGGAATATGGAAAGCTCGGTCAACTTGGCGGTGAAACCGCCAAGTTAGAAGGACATTCTCGTATTGGTACAAATCCGGAGAAGAAAAATCAGCGTGATTTTGCACTATGGAAATTTAATGACGAACTTGGCTACGACTCATCAATTGGTAAAGGTTTTCCTGGCTGGCACATTGAATGCTCTGCCATGTCTATGAAATATCTTGGTGAAACTTTCGATATTCATACAGGAGGAATTGACCACATCCCTGTACACCACAACAACGAAATTGCACAGTCCGAATCTGCAACCGGTAAGCCACTTGCTAACTACTGGCTACATAATGGTTTCGTAAATATTGGCGAAGACAAAATGGCAAAGTCCGAAGGTAACTTCATTACTTTGCAGACATTGACTGACAAAAAAATTAATCCACTTGCCTATCGCTACTGGCTTCTACAAGCAAGATACTCAACTCTGGTTAATTTTTCTTGGGAAGCATTACTAGGAGCACAAACAGCCTTTGATAAACTTGTTAAACAATATCAGGAATTACCAAATGGTGTCACAACCAACGCAAACTACTTGAATCAATTTAAATCTTTTATCGAAGATGATTTGGATACACCAAAAGGCCTTGCGCTCGTATGGGAAATTCTTAAAAATGAAAAATTGTCTGACGCTGAAAAGAAGGCTACTCTTTCTGAAATGGATAAAGTTTTGGGACTCAATTTGAATCATGCTGAAATTATAGAAACTTCATTGGAAATACAAAATTTGCCAAATGAGATTCAAAAACTCATTTCAGAAAGAGAAACTGCCAGAAAAAACAAGGATTTTGTCACTTCTGACAAGCTTCGCGAAGAACTTAAAGCAAAAGACTACATAATTGATGACAAACCTGATGGGCCGCAAGTCTCAATTTTGTGATATTTTAGTCCCCATCTTACACACAGATTTCTCCTATTTTGACACTTTTCAAATACCCCTATGGGCATGATAGTATTGGGGAGATTCGAAGCAAATTGAATTTGCCTTTCCCTCGGCCCTTCCAGTAGATCGGGTTTTGGGATGGTGATTTTTATGGTCGCTTCGCTTCCTAAAAATCTAACAATGGCAGACAACATAATACGAGAAAAAGTGCGTGTTCCTCCTCAAAATATTGAAGCTGAAATGGCTCTTCTCGGCTCTATTATGTTGCGTCCCGATTCTATATACGAAGTTATAGATATAATCACCCCAAAATCATTTTATGCCAATAGGCACGCCGTCATCTTTGAAGGCATGCTGGATTTGTTTACCAAACGCACACCAATAGATCTTCTTTCGTTGTCTTCAAGATTAAAAGAAAAAAATCATCTTGACCAAGTCGGCGGGGCATCATATCTTACCGAACTTGTGAACACAGTTCCCTCTTCGGCAAACATAAAGCATTACGCTGAAATTGTAGAAAAGAAGCACATCATGCGCCGATTGATTGACGCATCTGAATATATTTCACATCTTGGCTACGATGAGTCTGCTGAACTCGAAGAAACTTTGGATTTGGCCGAAAAACAAGTTTATGACATCACCACCGGCGGTAGCACGCATAAGTTCGTGACAATGAAAGACGAACTTATCAAGGCATGGGAAAGACTTGAATTTTTGCACAACAATACTGGCGCGCTACGTGGAATTCCTACAGGCTTCCCTGATATTGATCACAAATTGGCGGGACTACAAAAAGCAGACCTTATTATCCTTGCCGCCCGACCTTCTATAGGTAAAACTTCCTTGGCTTTGGACATTGCTAGACAGGCAGCGGTCAATCACGATGTGCCAGTCGGCATCTTCTCACTTGAAATGACATCACAGCAACTTGTGGACAGAATGCTTGCTGCTCAATCAAATGTTGACGCCTGGAAATTACGTACAGGCAAGCTTTCTAAAGAAGAAGATTTTGCATCAATAAGAGAGTCACTAGACAAACTCTCACGCGCACCTATATATATTGATGACCAATCAAGTAACACCATTTTAAAAATGCGTTCTGTCGCGAGAAGACTGAAAAGTGAAAAAGGGTTGGGACTGATTATTGTGGACTACCTTCAGCTAATGGTACCGGCACAATCACGTAGTGGTGATAACCTAGTACAGCAAGTGACAGAAATTTCACGTTCACTCAAACATCTGGCCAGAGAGCTTGATGTTCCTGTACTGGCACTTTCACAGCTAAACCGTGCTGTGGAAAGCCGTGGTGGTAAACCTCGTCTGTCTGACCTGCGTGACTCGGGTTCAATTGAACAAGACGCTGACGTGGTGATGTTTATTCACCGTGAAGACAAATACAAAGACGCTTCTGAACGTACTAATATAGCTGAAATCCTTATTGAAAAGCACCGAAATGGTGAGACCGGGAAAGTCGACCTATTTTTTAACGAGAAAAAAGCCACTTTCCAATCAATTGATAAGAGTAAGTTTGGCGGAGCGGAGAAGGAATTCGCAAGCTTTTAGTAACTAGTAATCAGTAGACAGTAGTCAGGAAAGCGCTACATTTTTGACTGACTGCTGATTACTGTATACTGTCTACTACCCATGAATTCGTTTAATAAACTAGTTGAATTGTTTAGAAAATTCCCAGGTATTGGACCAAGGCAAGCGGAGCGATTTGCCTATTTTCTTTTGTCTGAACCAAATGGATACATAAAGGAGCTCACTCACGAGCTCGAAAATTTGAAATCAGAAAGCTCCATTTGCACTTCCTGTTTTAGATATTTTCCGAAAAATAAATCTGAAACACAATTGTGCGCAATTTGTAATGATAAAAATCGTGATTCTTCAAAATTACTTGTAATCTCACATGAAAGAGATTTAGAAAATATTGAAAAGACTCACGTCTACGATGGGTTTTACTTTGTAATTGGTGGTACATTACCAATTCTGGACAAAGAACCCGAAAAAAGAATTAGAATTAATGAATTAACTGAAATTATAAACAAGAGATTAAGCAACCTTGATGAGGTTATTTTGGCGATGAATGCCACAACGGAAGGAGAACATACCGGCGAATTCATCACAGAAAGAATCAGACAATTGTCTGAAAAAGGTAAATTCAAAATTTCGCAACTGGGTCGTGGACTTTCTACAGGCTCGGAGCTTGAATACTCTGACTCTGACACAATCAAAAACGCATTAAAAAACCGAGCGTAGTTTTTGCCGAGGCTTAGCAAAAGTATTTTTCTGTTGAAAAATCTTTTCCCCATACCTTGTCCCGCCCTTGCGGGACTCCGGTCTTGCGAAGCTCCAAGTGTTCGCTTCTCACCTTAGTTTCAAATTCTCAAGGCTAAACCTCAGATACGTTGTCAAAAAAACCGCATTCAAGCGGTTTTTTTGATTTACTTGATGGATGTGATTTTGACCTGGAAAAAAGGTTGGCGGTGGCCGTTCTTTTTGAAATATCGGCTCTTTTGCTTGTATTTGATAACGACTACTTTTTGGGCACGGCCAATTTTCTCAAGTTTGGCTTCCACTTTTGCACCAGCTACAAGCGGAGTGCCAACTTTGGGAGTGCCATTGTCCACAAGAAGGACTTGACCAAAGGTGATTATCTTGCCTTCTTTGTGGTCACCAAGGAGCTTCTCAATGCGCACTGAATCCCCTTCTGCTACTTTGTATTGTTTTCCTCCTGTTGCAATAACAGCAAAAGCACCAGACGGAGTTTTGGCCTTGGTGGTTATTTTCTTGGCTTTGGTAGCTGTTTCAGGCATAGTGGGTACCATTCTATACAAAATTAATAAAAAGGCAAGTACGCAGAGACGCCTCACACTATTGAGCAGTGTGAGGCGTCGGGCTCTGGATCACCTCCTTAGCCCACTATGGCATCCATTGTGATTCGACGGGCGCGAGTGGTGGTGGCCTTGAGGGATCCAGTGACGTTCTCGATCATGTACAATCCTCCGGGTGTGGGGGAATCTTTTTTGAGTATAGCAATTTGTACGGCTAGAAATCTAGTCGTTATCCACAGTCGGCCTGTCCAAAATTAGAGGTTCAACAGAAACCGATTCAACACCCAAACGGGAAATATCCTTATCAATTTTCCCAAATTCTTTACGGCTGGAATTAAAGTGATTTACAACTGTGCCCAGGGCGTTTCCAAGTTTCGTATGATATTCATCAAAACCTCGCAAATGCTTACTCAAATCGTTTACTCTTTTGATAATTTCCTGTGCTTCCTTTTCAATTTTCATTGAATTTAAACCCTGAAGAACCGTTTGCAGATAGGCCAAAAAAGATGTGGGTGAAACGATGATAACCTTATACTTACCAGCAGCTCTTTGAATTAGATTTTCATTCTCATCTGTCCCAACTTTACCAACTAAAAGGTCATAATAAATTGCTTCATGTGGAATAAACATAAACGCAAAATCCATAGTACCCTCACTCGGTAAAATGTATTTAGATGTTTCTACAATTCTTTGTTTAAGGTCATTTTCAAATACTTTTTGTAATCTATCCTTTTCTAATTGATCTTTTGCCTCTGTCATCCTATTATAATTTTCAAGTGAAAATTTTGAATCAATTGGAATAATTTTTTCATTCGCAAAGACAACCGCATCCACAATAGTGCCATCCTTAAACGGATATTGCATTTGAAATCTGCCAGGTGGTAATACATTCTTCAGCAGTGTCTCAAGATAATACTCACCTAGTACCCCCCTTTGTTTTGGATTTTTCAACATGTCCTGCAAATTTTGAAGTTGGTCCGCGAACGAAATTACCTGCTTGTTGGTTTCATCAAGTCGTGTCAACTTTTCCGTAATATCACCAATTATTTTTACTGATTGGCTTGATTGATTTTCTAAAGATCTAAAAAGTTCTCGGCTGTTTTCTGATAGTCTTTGATCAATCGTTTTGGTTAATTCACTCACTTGATTCTGCATCATAAGTAGTCCGTCTGAAGACGGGGTACTCCCCTTTTCACCATGAAAAAGTCGCCACAGTATAACAATGATTAACACGAGAATAACAAAATCAAAAACATAATTTATATTTAGCATAAATTAAAATTATTAAGCTATTAATGTTTTGTAACCCAGCAAATTGTGTTTTTTTATTAGATCTGTGAGAAATATATTCACATCAAAAAAAAGCGAGAAAACGCTTTAGTTTCATGAAATGTTTTCGCTTTCTAACGATGCCGAGGAAAGTTTATTAATTGCACAAACAATTAGTAAAAAGTTCCTTTTTATCCTTTATAATCCGCTCTGGTGCAGGCTCTCGCACCCATTTATATGAAACCTAACAAAATTCGCAATTACAATGAGCTACAGGCGAATAATATTCCTGGTGAATAAATTAGTCAAGTCATAATCAAAAATTCGTAATTTGTCATCACTCATTAAAAGCTTTATAATCATTGATATGTCATTACATCAACAAATCAAAGACCAAGTGAAGAAAGCCATGCTTGCCAGGGACACGGTGCGACTCAACACTCTACGTGGACTCTTGGCGGCTTTTACCAATGAATCAGTAGCAAAAAAGAGAAAACCAGACATTGAGCTTTCTGACGAAGAAGCTATGGATGTAATACGCAGGTCTGTAAAGCAAAGAAAGGATTCAATAGAGCAATTTACCACTGGTGGACGAATGGACCTTGTGAAAAGCGAGCAGGCGGAGCTTGATGTACTTCAAACATATTTACCACAAATGATGAGTAGAGACGAAATTAAAAAAGTAGTTGATGCTAAAAAAGCTGAACTTGGAGTTACAGATAAATCAGGCGCAGGAAAACTTATGGGAATAGTAATGAAAGAACTAAAAGGCAAAGCTGACGGTGATGATGTAAAAGCTATGGTAGATGGTGTGTTTTAGATTATTTGACATCTAGATTATTGATGGTAAATTATATGAAGAACAGTATATTTGAAAATCCGCAAAACAACTCTGGAGAGGCTGTGATGAGTGAAAGACAGATTGTCTTGTCAGAGCTCGAACTGACAGAGGCTGATTTTGAGATACTTGCCGCTTCTGTCTCTGGTGATGCAAAGAGACTGAACAGAACGAAGTTTACTGGGCGTTTGTGGGAACGTATCACCACAGTAGAACCATTCAACTTTCTGGATGTAAGAAAACAGGACAAACTACTTCGCCTGGTAATGGATGCCTTACTTCCGAAGCCAACAGAAAAAACTACGTTCGCACGACGGCGAAGTAAGGCTCAAACGACGTCGCAGGTTGACGTTGATGCAATTCGTCAGAAATACATTGACGACTCGATTGAACGGGCCAACAGGTAGAGGTGGAAACCTCAACACGACGGCGGGACACGAAAGTGCCCCGCTAATTTTTGTCCAAATTATTTAAGCAGCAGTATTTTCTGTAAATCCTCTGTAAAACCTGGAGTGGTTTGATAGTTCTTGGCTTCATCTGCGGTGACCCACACCATCTCGGAGTGCTCCCATGAAAGCTTGATATTTGCACTTCCAATCTCTACCAAGAAGAGATGACGAATCCATTCTCGGTCCAAGTCTTTATCTACAAAAAGATAGGTGTCTCCTTTTTTGATAGATTTGATATCGGTCACTGGCAAGCCAATCTCCTCATTTATTTCAAATTTCACTTTGTCTTCCATTGTTTTGTCATCATCTACAAAGCCAGCCAAGCAAGACCAAAGACCCTGGTAGGTCAACATTTTGTCACTTCTTTTAACGAGCAAAAATTTGTCACGATATTTTACGAAAATTACAATAACCGGAGCAGAACGAGCATGGGTATAGTCTGTTATCATGAGTTAATTATAGCTTAATAAAAATTTAGATACTAAGAACTTATTCACCTGCTTTGAGTTTTTTCAGTAAATCATATTCACGCCAAACTAGTATAAGCACAAGTAAATCGAATGAGCTAAGGACAATAAGCAAAAAAACGTGGTTATTTAAGTAGCTATACATTTGGTAGACAATGAATAACACCAAAAAAACCATGGCAGCGGGGTGCGCCCATGTTCTCTTCTTTAATAAACCATAGGAAAGGAGAAGCTTTATCAGACCATGAAGAATAAGGTATATTGCACCAAAAATCTGAATATCAACTGTAAGCTTAGGTATCAAACCATTGATATGCGAGGCGAAAAAGCTCGTGGGGTCCTCAATGAGCTCGTTTTGGGTAAGAAAAAGGATGAAATTGGTAATGGTTCCGGAAAAAAGAAAAAGAATACCCAAAGTAATCTCCAATATGGCATTTAGAGCCTTGACTGTGACGCTTGCAACGAAGATGGAATGAATATTCTTATCGCTTTTGTTTTCTTTCATAAAGTTTAATTATAATTTCATACCCAAAAAAATAAGAACTACAGCCGTAATGATTGAAAATATATATTGTCGTGGGACATAGAAATTACCAACACGGGTCCAGTCTCTTATCCAAAAAATCTGACCATTTGGCCCTTTGGTTAGTTCGCGAAAGGAATGCATGTGTCTATTGAGTACAAACCATGAAAAATCCTCGGCTGATACTGTAATGGTATAAGACGCAATAACATAAAAAATATTGTAAATATGAAAAAAATAGGCCGAAAAAATAATTACAAGCGGAAAGAAAATAAATGCCAAAATAATATGGTAATTAAGTAAAGGTATGTTGCCATATAAATCACCAATCGGAAGGAGCTTGTTCACCGGAGAAACTTTGGCAAACCAACGGTTGGGATTGAATCCAGAGCCCCATCCTTTGTCTTTTTCAACTTCTGACTCCAAAAAGCCAAAAATTATAGCGAAGATGAAGGTGGAGAGAAAGAAGTAGAGCAGATTTGTGTCCATTGCTAAATTTTAGCATATAAAATTAAGTACTTTTGTGGTCACGAATAATTCGTTTGCCGTCGCAAATGAATTTTCGCGACCCCGGCTCGCAATTGATGCTACTGCATCGATAAAGCTGCGCCCTCCGCACAAGCACAAAATCCCGCGAAGGCGGGATATTTGTGTCTTGTGTGGACCTACCGGGAATCGAACCCGGGCTCCGTCCATGCCATGGACGTGTAATACCATTTTACTATAGGCCCAAATTCTAATACTTCATATCAACAGGCCAGTGGAGCTATCGAGAATCGGACTCGAGTTTCGTCATTGTTCATTCCGTTAGATCATTTATGTGGACTGTACCGGAATTGCACCGGTGACCTCTCGAATGCGAATCGAGTGTTCTACTAACTGAACTAACAGCCCATAAAATCTAACGGGACAGGCGACCGCGTCATGCCACTAGACCATAGCCCCAAGAACTCATATTTTCATTGATTTTTTTACTTTTGTCTACTATACTGGCTTTTGTTCCGCTGTCAGTTGTATGTTGTTAGTGGTTGGTTAATTTGGGCCTTTAGCTTAGTTGGTAGAGCGCCTCATTTGCAATGAGGAGGTCAGCGGTTCGAATCCGCTAAGGTCCACCTTAGAAGACAGAGGGTTTGAAAGTAGCTCTTTTGTCTTGAAAACACTTGCTACTTCATTAGTTCCAAAAATCTTCCCATCAAACACCACTCCCGATGGAAATTGGAACCATTGAAGCTGTGTTTGCACTGATATATCAGCGTCCTTCCAGACAGAGCTTGGAGCCTTCAAATAACCCTCTGCAAAGGCTACAGCCTCTTCAGGAGAGACATCGCTGTCGTTTAGAGCAATGAGCTTCATTTGAACATTAGTCATCTCTTCCTCGATTCTGGACAGTTGTTTCTTTAGCACGTCATCACTTATCGTCCCTTTCAGGTTCTTTTGCACTAATGCTGTTTGCTCACATTCAAGTTCGCTGATTCTTTTTTTTAATCCTATCTTTGCTCTCTGCTCTTCTGCTGTGGCTTCGTGAAATTGAGTCTTTACAAACTCTTTTAGTTTTTTAATTTGCTGTTTGTTGAAACGATAAGAATCCATAAGAAGGGCAAACTTGTCCTCAACATCATCCCGTCCGTAATTACTACCTTTCTGCCCAAAACGATAGTAAGGATACTTTCCTTTGGAGAAACTCCCTGTGAGCTTTACACCATCAGGGCTGATTACGAAACGGCGCAAAGGAAACTCTGGGTTGTCTGTTTTATAAGTACCAACATTGTGACCTTTCTTGTTTAATACTGCATGCACCTGCATGAACACCTCTTTAGAAACTATTGGCTTAAATTTACCTTCGTTTTGTTCATCAAACTTGTCTATTAACCCCATGTAGAGGCAGTTACGTAACATCTCATGGAAGTATTGTCTTGAGATGGGTCTTCCTGCTCTAGCTGTTGTTAGTCCTCTTTTGACCATAATCCTCCATGCTTCATCTGTTGGATATAAACCAGTAGCAACAAGTTCAAACGCTTCTTTTACAAGTAGGGCTTTCTCATTAACTGAAATAGTAGGTTTCCCGTTTAGCAATGCACCATTTGAGTAACCAACAGGAGCACCCCATACGTACCGTCCCTCTCTAGTAGCTTCTAACATTCCGTTAGTGCATCTCTCCGCTCTTATCTCATTATCGAACTGTGCCACATTAGCCATTGTGTTTTCTAGGAATCGTCCTTGTGGGTCATCAGTAATAGCTTCCGTTGTAGATTTAATTACTACACCACGACTTCTCAGAAGTAATCTCAATTGGCTGTAGTCGTCCGTATCACGGGAGAGTCGGTCTATCTTGTAAACTATCACTGCAGATATGTTCTTCTTTTTTTGAGCGCAGTACCTAAGTAATAGCTGAAGTTGTGTTCGATTGGCTGTTTTCGCACTCTCTCCACGTTCAACAAACACACCATCATCTGATACATCGTATCCATTCTTAGAAGCAAACTCCCTGCACGCCCTTTCCTGAGTAACTAGACTATTTCCACTTTCTACTTGCTCCAAAGAAGACACTCTAGTGTAGATTACAGCTTTCTTACCATCACTCTGTTCCTGTTTTAGTTTCATATCTTTTTTGTTTTAGATACGCTTGAACGAGAATCTTAGCAAGGTAACTGAGTGTGTCGTCTTCCGAACAAAACCCTTCATTATCCCGCCCATTTGACTTGGGTTTTTTCTTTGTAACCACGGTTTTTCATGGTTGCGATATTGTTTCAATTTTTCTTGATAACTCATATCTGTTTTTGTAATGCTTCGGTTTTTCCCGATAGCAAATTACTTCTTGTCGAACCGCTTTCTTTTGACCACCTGCACTGACTTCTTCCGACCCTTTTCGTACTGCACAGTAACTCGTCCATATCCTTCTGATTTCTCAAGTTCCTTCTCACCACTCAATAGTGGTTCAGCAGATGTTGTAGTGGCCTCAAATTCTTCTATCTTGCCGTCTTTTGTCTTGGCTCGAACCTCATCATGCTTACCATGTCTAATCACATCAAATAGTTCAAACTCCTCATCAGAAAGTTCCAACCTATTTTGTAGTTCAGGAAAATCAAGTCCAAGTTCCTTCAGGATTACTCTGAGTGAAATGAGCAACATATCCTGACTACCTGAAATAATTTTATCCATCTCAATCCTCTCTGTTTCTACAAGCTCGACAGTCCCATTTGCAAAGACTCTAAGATACGTGTCTTTGGGGCTATACAAAGCTTGTGCCAAGGCATATTCAAATGAAGGATAGTAACCGAACTTCTTGTTCCAGTGAATAATTTGACTTTTAACATGGGCAATCTGTTCAAGTGGAAAGCCAAAATCTCTGAGATGGGCTATGACCTTCAGCCAAGCCATCTCCACGATTGTAAAAGTTCGCCAACCGTTTCCTTCTTGCCTGTTGTCAGCATTAACACCTTCAGGTAGAAGACCTTTCTCCTCCCAGTGGTTAATAAGCCGATAGGATGTGTCGGTATCTTTAACTGTGTATTTACGCTCTCTTAGTTTTTCTCTCATGACCAAATATCTATCATCCATCTGCCAATCTGGGAAGAAGAATGGAACCCTCAGGCTGGCACGAAGAAGTTCGTATGCCCGCTCTTTATGGTCGTCTTTCTGACTCATATGAGAATTATACCAAACCGTATAATTTATGCAAATCGTTCTGTGAACAAAGTGTGTTAATACGGATACCAATTTGCAACCCCTCCATGGGACGAACAATCTCCTTGCCTATCTTGGCTGTAGGTATAGGTCGAATCAGCACACGTTGCCGTGGGGACTTGGTAAGGGTATGGAAGACTAAAACAACCCATTGAATTCATTCTACTTATTACTGAGGCTTCTACTTGGCTTTCTGTAGCCAAACCGCCACTACTACTTATTTCAGTTCTTACATCTCCATCGGTATTCAAACAAGTCTGCTTTTTAGTCGCATATTCACTGTTGTAATTACTTGTTGGTGGAGTATAGGATGTTTGAGTTTGAACTACTTTTTTTGAGTCCTTGAAATCAGCAAGTATTTTGTTGCTTTGCTGAATAAAAGAATTTTCTTGAGCGATGATGGCTGGGATACCTGTGGTTTGCCAATATACCTTGTCCACTTTCTGGGTACTTTTTATTGTGTCTATATAACTACCTACTTGATTTTCATACGCAAGAATATCATCAGACAGCGAGGAGAGTTTGGCCTCTGCCCCAAGTACGTCGTACTCTCCAAATGTATATCCACTCATAGTTCCTGAATTTTGAACAATGTTCGTTTGGTAATTAGCCAACTTAACCATTTCATTGGCTAGAGCATTTATAGTATCGGCAACATCTGTATTCGTGCTTGTAACTGTAGTTGACTCTGAAGCTGTATTTTTAGTAGTTTTCTTAGCATGAGGAGTAGGATTTGATATTGGAGTTGTTGTGGTAACTACTGTGGGTGTAGGGGTTACTGTCGGTTCAGGAGTTATTTGTGTTTCAACTTGCACTTGCGGAGTTGCGTCTGTTTTATGAAAAAAACCCCAACCGTTAAACCAACTCAACGGGTTCCACCACGAGGCAAATGCAACTGAAGGGATAAGAAAAGCAAATAGCAGTAAAATTGAAAGACGTTTTTTCATTTTATTTGAGTAAGATTAAAAATAATAAAATTATTATTATCGACATGGCGCTCAAACCCGCTATTATCCACCCAGCTACAATTACCAGAGCAATTATGCCCACTATGCCCAGTGCCAGTAAAATAAGATAAGAGAGAAACTTAAGTAGTCCATTGCTAAACAGTATAATTTTTTTAGGAAATGACTTAAAATTTTCTCTTGTGAATTTATCTCTATGAGGGTAAAAAATAATACCCAACAGAGAACATGTAAGGTAGAACAATATAAAATAACTAGCGTAGTCAGAATTTATGTCGTCAAAAAAAAGCATCCCACATATTAATACACCAAACCAAATACTGACGAAAAAAAATAATCTTAAAAATCCCAATATACCCCCATGCCAGAATTCTTTTTTATTCATATAGTCCAATGGCTTAGTGGACAATAGCACTAAGTATTAGTCCCACACCACATCCAACGATAATCCACCCGACAGCTATTCCAACCCATATTAGTAAACTTACTTTATTATCGTTCATATATTTTATCTATGTTCAATTTCTTTCTTTTTCCTCTGGCTTCTTTTTACCCCACAGGCTGACCTTTCCTAGTCCAGTTACAACTACAACGATAATGATAAAGGGAAACCAGAAATGACTATCAAAGCTTCCAGCAAAAAGATAGTAAGCAACAACAAAAGCGAGTATACCGCCAATCTTAGCCAACCAATTATTTCTGCTCATAGTAATTTATAAAATTTATAATTCTTCAACACAAAGCCCGCCACTAGGAAGGCCTTGCGACCCCTACACCAGTTTCCCGATGTAACGCGTTCAACGCCCTAATGACGGGTTTTCTATGTTGAACGCGTTTTGTTGCCATGCCAACGATTGCTCGTGAGTTTAGGCTCATTTCATCCCTTATTTAACTGTACTATAAGTATGACACATCCTATCTCTCCGATACAATCTGTTCCAGTCTTTTTATTCTCTCCTCAAGTCCCGCCACCTCAAATGCCTTAATTAGATGCCCAGAAAGATAGCCGATACAGTTAGCAACTCTAAGTTCAATTGACCCAGCCCTTACTTCTCCAATGGTAATAGCCAACAAGCTGACAACATCTTTAGTGTTTTCCACTCTCACTACAGTAAGTGGCTCGTAGACCTTTCTGGGGGCTTCTCCGCCCCGTTTAACAGCATCACGTCTTTCATCAGCAACTTCTGGATTATGACTAAAGCAAAATTGGCTATCTGTCATGGCGTTAGCCTGACACTGTTCTTTGTCTGCTTTTATAAATTGACATCTGCTCATGCGTCTAGAATTATCACTGGAACTGTATGTTCTGGGTCTACTATTCCAGCAATCTTACCTTGTTCATATTCCTCTAAAGACAAAAAGGCGTATTTATAACCCGTTCTTTCAACGGCTTTAGCTTTCTCCTCAATTTTCTTTAATCTGCTCTCTAAAATCATAAGTTACGCTTGTGGGGTATACCCTTAATACTCTAGTTCTAATCTCTTACAGTAGTCACTTAGTAACAAGAAGGCCTGAGCCAGAATAGTTTTTTTCTCTAGGGCTTAATATCTTCATCATTTTGGAGCAGTCTGAGATAAAGGAGTTCCAAAACGTCATGCTGAAGTCCACCACTTGTCAATCGGGAGAATCTTGCACGTTAATCAAGACACACCTGAAAGCGGGTTTTGTGTTTAATTGTTGACGAAATATGGGGGCGTGGTAGGGTGACACAGGAACGTATTCACTACAACCTGGAGTCAGACATGAAAACACTTTTGGGTGTCTGTGTCACAGTATCACTCACCGATGCGATGTTGAGTTTTCAAGTCACAAGGTTTAATCCCCACGCGAATGAGGGTTTCACCCACACCTCTCCTGAAGTCGAAATTGATACAAAGAATGAGACGTGGATGCTGATGAGGGACGGTCGGATGACTTCAGACCATCCGTTCGGCGAGCTAGTCCCTCAAGAGAACGGAATGCCAATCACATACGTTTCTGTGATTGATCCATCTCAAGTGTCACATCGAGAGAAGTTAGAGGAAGAGTTTGGTGAGCTCGGTGATGAAGAGGTGGAGTATTTCGCGAGAAGCTCTCAAGGGTTTGTGGCCACTGCGTAACCGAACCAGGTCGTTTCTGTTGTCCAATTAAGCGACGAGATTCGTCTCGCCGCTTTTATTTTGTCGTACAATTGGGCCTACAAAATCAAAAAACCACCCCCGCACCTGCGGGGGTGGTTTTTTGATTAGTAACCCATTCTCTAGAATACTAGCTAATGTGTGCTGAAACGAGCTTGGTCATTTCGAACATTGTGACTTCACCTTTGCCACCGAAGAGAACCTTGAGCTTGTCATCTGCGAGGATGTTGCGCTTGTTCTTTGGGTTCTGGAGGTTGTTCTTCTTGATGTACTCCCAGAGCTTCTTGATAACTTGACCACGGGCCATTGGACCTTTGCCTACGACAACCTCAAGATCTGCGGAGAGGTTCATAGGCTTTAACAATGCTGGATTTGCTTTTCTAACCATATATAAAGGATTATTTTATGTAATTATAACTCGACCTGACCATTATACTCCTCCTATTCCCTCTTGTCACTAGACAAATGAACTTAGAAATCGTTGACTAGAAATATAAACGATGTAGTGTTTAGGACGTGGCTAAGCCACAATGCTCTTTCACGGTCCAAGAGGTACGCCTCGCGGACACTACATGGAGGACTGGGGTATGCCCGAGTCCAGCGCGATCAGTAGGAACAGTGACCCTTTCGATGGATTGCTGAGAAAGGAACCTGTAACAGCAAGTGAATGGATCGAGATAATTGAATACTATCGACTGATTATCGATCCGCTCCTCAATCGTCTAACGCTTCCAAGGCTCAAGGATGCGTTTTGGGCAATGAAGACCAACGAGAGATGTGATGTCCAACAGAAAATGGCGAGCATGAACGTGTTTCAGGAAAAGTTGAATAGGGCTTTCAGAGCTGAATGTGACCACTCGGTATTGTCCACTCAGTGCATCTTCGGCATTCGGAGCTTCTCTCAAGTTTTTGGAGACATCTACAGCCAAGGAAGCGGTGTTGCCAACATGTGGGGGCTAACCAGATCAGGTAGATGGATCTGGGTGACTGTTGCTTTCGAAAGAAGATTCGGTGGTTTCTCTCCTGGTAAACTGCCACGCTACTGGAAGTACCGTGTCTCCGGGATTTGTTCAAGCACATGTGATTTAGAACGTCTCTTTATGGAGTCGCCAGGCTTCAAACCTTGGGAAGTGTTGCGTGGGTTGCTTGATTTCCTGGAAGCGAGTAAGCAACGGCGTTCACTGGATATCTGTGACATCGACATGGCGCTCAACCTGATATACCCGGTCCGTCAAATGCTCCTCCAACTCAACCCAGAGGCTAGGACAACTCTGTAGGGTAATCCCCCGCACGCGAAGCGTGCGGGGATTTTGTTTTCTACTTCTTCCAGTGTGTCTCTATGTAGGAGTTAACTTCACTAATTTTGAGCTGGCTGGTGGTGTTGCCTGTCCGAATAAAGAATTCTTCATCGCCATTGGCCTTTAGATATGCTGGCTTGTCGGATGGATCTACTTCTACTAGACAGACATCTTTATCCTCAATTGCTTGGAATGAAATGGTGATGTATTGCCTGAAATTTGCACCCATCATGTTTTTGAGTACTTGATTGAAATGATTTTCAAACCCATCCCGGCTCTTGCGAACCAAGGTGTGATAGTCATCTTCCATACCATAAACCTTGCCGTTGTCTGTAATACCCATGATAAGACTGCCACCATCGCTGTTTAGGAAAGCACAAACTGTCTTCATGGCTGACTTTTCCAATACTTTGCTAACATCTTTTGCTTTGCCGTCATAACGAAAGGTCTGCTTGAATTCCAAACGTGAATGTTCGCCTTCCAATATCAAGTCCAATAGTGACGTTTTCTTGACTGAAACTTTCTTACTACCAAGGGCGAGATCTACTGCATCTTTGATTATGTCAGCATAAATTTCCGGCGTTTCAACACTTCTTATTTTCATCGTGCTATCAGCTACCCCACCTCCATTGTGAAGAATTATGGTGCCATAGCCAAAGAGAAATTCGAAAACTCCACGTTTGTACTCAACTGAAGAAATATTTTTCAAAAGAAGTGAACGTTCGTGAGTAAATACCAATCCTCTTCGGTGCACAAGTTCTTTTTCTTTGAGGCGATATTCTTCGTTGTTCCAAGCAAGAAAGACAAAAAAGATAACTAAAAGCTGAACAACAGAAGCACCAGTGATGAGAAAAAAACTGTATCTAAAAATGGTACCTATGGTGGACTCACTATAAAGCTGATGATAGTTAGCCAAATCTACCGAAAACGAGAGAGTAAAAAGGATTATACCAAGGAGGATTTCAACTGCAAAAATACGCTTGATGAGAATAAGCGGGCTTTGTTTGATGATAATGGGAAACTTCATTTTTAATGATTTAGGGCTAGTGTCAAAGTGTGATCTATAAAATCGCCCATGGAAATACCTGAGGCTTTTAGAGCCTTTGGGAACAACGATTGCTCGGTAAGTCCCGGTAAGGAATTGGCCTCTAGTATGTATATACCACGATTCGGCGTAACTATAAAATCAGTTCGTGAGTAATGCCGTAAACCTAATGCTCGATGAACTGCTAACGCCAAATTTTGCAATTCTTGTTTAATTTTTTCAGAAAAAGTACTTGGACAAAGCTCTTGGCTTTGGTTGTTGTATTTTGCGTCGTAGTCAAAAAAAGTTTTGGTCTCTGCCGGGACAATTTCTATTGGGAATAATGCAAATGTGGTTTTGCTATCTGTAGCATCAACGACACCACATGTGGCTTCTCTCCCTCCGATATATTCCTCAATCAAAACTTCGGGAGAATATCTAAACGCTTTCCCCACCGCTTCCTCAAATGACGGAAAATCTTTAACGACACTTGTGGCGAGCGACGAGCCCCCGCTTATCGGCTTGACTACTGATGGCTGTGGAAACGATTGGAAAACTTGAATAATTGAATTTTTTGTATTTTCTTTTGGTCCAATGACTATATGGTATGGAGTTTGCAATGAATTCATTGAAAAAAGCGCCTTGGCATAACCCTTGTGCATGCCCATGGCGCTACCCAAAATACCGGAACCCGTATATGGTTTGTTCAGACTCTCCAGTATTGCTTGCACCTTTCCATCTTCACCGTATTTGCCGTGTAAACCATTCCAAACAACATCAACATGCTCGAGAGCACGTCCGGGTGTCTTCTCTAAACCACTCACATGCCATACTCCATCCCTGGAAATAAAAATATCAATCGGAATGTATTTCTCTGGCATCTGCTTAATAATGCTGTCACCAGTCTTTAAAGAAACATCATATTCTGATGATGGCCCACCACGTAGAACTCCGACGCGTATTTTGCCTGTTTCTAAAATGTAGGTACTCATACCGTTATAAAATTAGCGCAATCGGGGTAATTCTTGACGTTATAATAACTAATCTCTGACCTTTTCTCATTTTCTTGAATATTGACATTGAAAGTTTGATTGCGATTTCTAACGGGACAGGCTCACCTTGAATTATATTGTAAAAGTTTCAATAGGCCTAATTTCACTTTATTAGATACTCATAATACGAAATGTTGACTATATATGGTGCTTTTTTGAATTAAAAAAGCTCGCTTGAAAAGCGAGTCAAATATATAAAAACAAAATAAATTAGATGTCAATATTTAACAGAAACACTGAGGGGGGCACGACGCGGACGCCGGCCCCCCTATTACGTGGTTGAAACAACCGTCTTGTGAGAGCTTTGTGTCGATGACCGCCTGGTCTACGTCACTCTACACCCTTGCTACGTTCCCCGAAGGGTTCGTTGCCAATACGTTTGCCCAAGCACGCTCGGGCGATGTCATCTGCGAGGCTCAGCTCGATTGCCACAGTTTCCCATGGATCTTGTCTGGCCCACCCGCGCCACCTTGCGGCTACACGATGCAGAATGGAACGCCCACCTCTCGCCTTCGCAACCCCAGCAACCCAGAACCGCGACGGACACTTAATATAGCACCGTAAATATTTGTGTCAAAAGAAAAGTTATCCACAACTGTGGATAACTTAACCTAGAAATATGGCTATAAATATGATTATTCTAGCTTCTATTTCTTAACATATTTTTATTTAATAAATTTCTATGAAAGGCTATTGCAAACCTGTGGGCTTCCCCATTTATTTTTAGGATTTCATTTTTATGCTTTTCGATAATTATTTTCTTACCTATAATGTCACGAGGTTTATGCTTTTCGTCTTTTACTACAGAAACAATTTCAATATCAAAACCCCGTTCAATTAGAACTTTCTTTGCGATATTAATTTGCGCTGTACCTCCGTCAATAACTATTAGATTTGGTAAACTCCACTCGGCATGACCAAGTCTGCGTGTAAGAACTTCAGCTAGATTCTTGGTATCATCTACTGTCACTCCTTTGCCATCGGCCCTAATTTTAAATTTTCGATATTCATTTTTGGCAAATTCGCCATTTTCTATAACTACCATGACACCAACCGTGGCAGAACCACCGAGGTGGGCAATATCATAGGATTCAATACGAAAGGTAGATTTTAGATGTGAGAAGTTAGAAGTTAGTAAATCAGATTTGATAAGCGATACGTCTTTGATGTGATTTAAGGCAAAAAGAGTGTGTTTAATTGAGTTAGCTTTTTCAAATTCCATTCCTTTTGCATAAGACTTCATTTCTTTTTCCAGATTTTTTCTAACTTTATCGGTTTGACCGCTAAAAAATAGCTCGATATTCTTTATGGTTTTCATATACTCCTTGTCGGAAATCTCACCAGTACATACGCCAGGGCAAAGTCCGATTTGGCAATTGAAGCACGGCTTACCCGCCGAAATTTTTTCATTAGAAAAATTTTTGGCGGGTAAACATCTATCCCTATATGGGAAAATTTTGCGAACTATCTTCAGGGCCTCTTTGAGCTGACTGCCGTTGGGAAAGGGACCCGCCACAAACCGAAGTTTTAAAGTTTGTAAGTTTTTAAGTTGAGAAAGTTCTCTGCCACGTTTTATTAAAACTCGAGGGTACGTCTCATCAGTGACTACCACATAGTTGTAACTTTTGTCGTCTTTTTCTTGTCTATTATGTAGAGGCTGGTGTTTCTTGATTTCGTATGCTTCCAAAATAAGAGCCTCCAGAACGGAATTGGTGGTTTTGAATTCAATCTTATTTGCCTCCTCGATCATATTTACCAAGTGCTGACCCCTGGTGTTTATGAGATCACGCCCAAAATAGCTTCGCACACGATCGCGGAGTGATGTAGCTTTGCCTATATATAATATATTTTCACCATTTTTAAAAAAATATATTCCTGGGCTGTCAGGCAGTTTGAACTTAATTAATTCTTGACTTTTCATATGATTTGTAGCAGTATACAAGATAGATTGTACACAGACAACTGGAGAAAATTAATGGAAACTCCCCTGATGGAAGACGCCCGTAGGTTCCTCGAGTTGCTTGGCTTGCCCGAGAGACCCCTATTGGACGTCGAGGTCACTGGCAGAGACTGCCTCGCTCCACCTCCAAGTCATGACGCCTCCGAACCAAGAGTGGCTCCCCTCTTCCAGGAAGGCGAGGTGAACGGTGGGTTGAACGGGTGAGCATGTCGCGCGAATGTGTAGTAATTACATGTCGCGCGATTTTTCGTAAATTAAATCCGCGCGTCGGGAGACGCGCGGGGTTTGGACGAGGATCGAGGGAGTCGAGTGGCCAAACGTTTCTTGGTAACTCTACGTCTCTTCGTTCCCAGTTTTCGTGGAGGTTGATTGCGATTGTTGCACGGCGGTACCGTGTCGGAACTCCAAATCAACAGGAGTTCCAACAAATAAGGGTAACCACCAATGGCGCCAATGGACGAAAAGGAACGTGCCTGACGAAGTGTTTGTCGCGTTGATGGCATGTACCTATCGGTTGGAGGGGAGAACTTCAAGTATCTCGGTTTTTGCGGAAATCTCCTTTCGCTGAAGTTCAATGAACTGGGTAAGTCCATCTGACTTCCCTTCAGCCAAGTGGGTAGAAGTGTCACATGACACCCCCTTTTCAAAGCAAGCAGCAACAGTTAGACGTCTGCCAATCATGTAATACACAGTGGCCCTTCCTCTGAGCGATGCTTCCTGCCCCTTTGACCTGTTTTGCAATTTCCTTTCCCGGAAAAGGGTTTACCAGAAAGAACTCTGTAACCATCCTACATTTTTAAAAAATTATTTCAATGCAAACTGGGTATTGTCCACAGTTTGACTGACTACGATTGTGGGTGTACTTTGATAAAAGATTGTTCACTAAGGCATCGGAGGGTAAATGCGAACCACTGAAACAGTACGAGCCTGGGAGCTGACAGCCAAGGCGAGCCTTGGGAATATCACTCCAACTGAAAAGGCGGAGCTTAAGGCTTTGCAGGGCCAATGCGAGGTGGCCCACCAGGCTCCCGGTGCAGACGAAACAGACAAGGATCGGTGCTCACAATGCGCCGTATACCTTGGCTGAAAGGCGGGTCGACATCGTCGATTCGCCTTATTATTTTTGAGCTTTATTTTTGAGCGCCCTTTTGAGATAGTGACCTGTATGAGAGGTCACAACACTTGCAATGTATTCCGGCGTTCCTGCTCCAACGAGCTTTCCTCCCCCGTCACCGCCTTCCGGTCCAATATCAATAACATAGTCAACACTTTTGATGAAGTCCATATTGTGCTCAATAACCACGACTGTATTTCCTTTGTCTACCAACTTTTGGAGAATCTCTACTAGTTTTTTGACATCATCATAATGCAAACCAATAGTGGGTTCATCAAGTAAATAAATAGTTTTTTGTAAATGCGGACGGTAAAGCTCCGAAGAAATTTTTACTCGTTGCGCTTCACCGCCAGAAAGAGTGGTGGCAGATTGACCCAATTGCAAATATCCAAGACCAACTTCGTCCATGGTCTTGAGACGATCATAAATTGCTGGAATATCTACAAAGAAATTTAGTGCCTCTTCCACTGTCATGGTCAGAACATCGTATATATTTTTCTTTTTGTACTTGACCTCAAGTGTTTCTTTGGTAAATCTTTTTCCACTGCAGACATCGCATGGCACATAAACTGTGGGCAAAAAATGCATTTCTACTTCGATTGTTCCATTGCCTTGGCATGTCTCACATCTTCCACCCTTAACATTGAATGAAAACCTATTGGCTTTCCAACCCCTTGCGCGAGCTTCTGCTGTCTCCGCGAACAACTCGCGAATAAAAGTAAACGCTCCAGTGTATGTGGCTGGATTTGAACGTGGCGTGCGCCCTATTGGCGACTGGTCAATGAGAATGGCTCGACCGAGGTACTCGGTGCCAGTAAAGCTTTTGACATTATAAATATCTGCGGAGCGATAACGTCTTTCAAATCTAGCCTGGAGGTTACGATGTAAAATTTCGTAAACAAATGATGATTTGCCTGAGCCGGAAACGCCAGTGATTGCAACAAATCTGCCAAGTGGAACATCTACATTTAAATTTTTGATATTAAAAACATTTCCACCACGAACTGAGAGAAGACCGCGCTCGGCGTTTCTCCTGGTTGATGGTACTTCAATATTTTCTTCTTCACGTAAATATGCAAGGGTGCGGGAACCGCTTGTGTTTTTCTTGGCAGTAAGAAGTTTGTCCAAATAATCAGCAACAACAATGTGACCACCATGCACGCCCGCTCCTGGACCAATGTCTACCAAATAATCTGAAGCAAAAATAGTGTCTTCATCGTGTTCTACGACTATAATTGTGTTGCCCAAATCGCGAAGTGTAAGTAAGGTTTTCACCAATCGCTCATTGTCTCTGGAATGAAGACCGATTGTGGGCTCATCCAGCACATATAGAGCGCCCACAAGGCCGGAACCAAGCTGGCTTGCAAGACGAATACGCTGGGCTTCACCCCCAGAAAGAGTGTGGGCTCTGCGATCAAGTGACAAATACTCAATACCGACATTTATCATAAACTCAAGACGTGATTCAATTTCCTTGAGCATCACCTTCGAAATACTTCGCTCGCGAGCTGTCAGCTTCACTTTTCGGAAAAATTCATCACAGTCCTTAATGGACATGGAAGTCACGTCAACAATGTTTTTACCGCCAATCAGCACGTGAAGTGCCTCTGGTCGCAAACGAGCTCCTTTACATACTGGACATGGCTCGTCACCAAAAAAGTGCCGAGTTCCAAGACCATTACATTCCGGGCAAGCACCAAACGGTGAGTTGAACGAGAAAAGACGTGGCTCAACCTCCGGGTAGGAGTAGCCATCGTTTGGACAGGAAAGCTTGGAGGACATGATGAAGGAATCGTCATTCGTAGAGCGTAAAGCGTTTTTTGCCTTCTTTTCATCAATTGGTTTTCTTTTTCTAAGTGATTTGATGTCTGTAAACAAAATGCGCACAAGGCCTTCAGACTCCTCAAGAGCTTTTTCTAATGATTCTGAAAGACGCTCTTCTGATGATTTGAGGTCAGTTTTGAAATCAGAAATATTTATTTGGTCTACGAGCACATCAATGGTGTGACGCTTGGTTTTGGAAAGAATGATTTGGTCACGGAGCTTCTTGCGCGCACCGTCTATCATTACTTCTGAATATCCTTTGCCCAAAAGGTCATATAGAAGCTGGTAATACTCACCTTTGCGACCGCGAACAACTGGGGCAAATATTTCTACATATAAAGGCAACTCTAGTGACGTCTTAACTTTTGCCAAATTGCTTAGCTTTGTATCAATTTTTTCTAAAATAAAATTCTTTATTTCCTCGTTTGAAAGACGCTTTATTTCCTCGCCACAAATGAGACAGTGCGGATGGCCAATGCGTGCATATAAAATACGCAAGTAATCGTAAATTTCTGTAATGGTGGCAACAGTTGAACGAGGATTGTTTGAGCGGGATTTTTGGTCAATGGAAATGGCTGGGGAAAGACCTGATATTTCGTCCACGTCTGGCTTCTGCATCTGACGCAAAAACTGACGAGCGTACGAAGAAAGTGATTCTACATAACGGCGCTGACCTTCGGCGAATATAGTGTCAAAAGCCAAAGATGATTTTCCACTTCCTGACAAACCAGTAAAAACCACCAGCTTATTGCGTGGCATTTCTACTGTGATGTTTTTGAGATTGTGAGTGCGAGCGCCACGAACAATCAATTTTTCTTCATTTTTTTTGTTTTTGTCCATAACAGAAATTGCCCCACGAACGCTCATAGGGGGTAAGACAGATAGTTTAGCATGCAGAATCTCCAAATCCAAGCCTCGACAAACAAAGAAAACCTTGACGAAACTGGAATTGGAGTTTAATGTGCAGTCTAGATATTTGTTCTCAAACCGCGGAGTTTTATGCCATCAAGTCTGCTTGAAAAAATCGATACTTCAAGGATTGATCCATTAATTGTGGAACGAGTCCGCACGATGACTGGAGCAACACCAGAGCAAGTAACCGAAGGATGGTGCATGGACGAATGGGCTGGCCATTACGCCATGCTCGAAATGATGGAATTTAGTGATAGTCTTTTTAGATCATTAAATTCTGCCAAAGATGTGAACGGGGTGCTTGCGATCCGCAAAAAGTTCCGTGAGGGTCTAACTCAGGATGAAATCGACGCAGTTTGTCACTTTCTTCTTGTTGATCGGTTCTGTCTTCGCAAGCTCTACGCACTCATTGGGAAAGAAAACCGAAATAACTAGCGCCCACGAACCCACAAAGGATCGTGGGTTTTTGTGTGTGTTTGCACAGGCTTAGCCTGTGCAAGATGACTTGACTAATCATTGTATGCATAGTAGTGTGCGAAATGGAATACCCGAATCCCGCGGGAGAAATGAAGTACTCGATGACGGACTGACTCCGGCGTTGGGTGTGGGACTGACCCCACCATTTCTACACAGGGAAATAGGAGTTCACGCTCTATGACACTCAAGCGCGCTTTGCTCGACGGCTATGCGTCTTCGACGCTAGTCAGACTTTACGAGCTTGATAAGGACAAACAACTCGGCAAGGTACCAATCGAAGAGACTGTTTACTTCGTGCTTGTAATTCCACTGGTGTTGCTAGGTTTGCAGGCGTCACGCCATAATCAGTTGAATGTGCATGGTCAGTACCCTCCCATACAAATATTCATTTACGGTATCTCGGGTGTCAGCTTCTGCCTTGGGCTTCTCTTCATGGCAGGCAGAATTTTCAACGAGCGGAAGTTCGTGAAAGCTTGTCTTTCCCTCCACGAGCTAATCTACACTCCTGGTTGCCTCGAAATAAAGACTCTCGTAGATCTGTCAAACCGTTATCTCATCGACAAAGCAATAAATACCAACAAACTCTGGGCTATGGGTAAATGTGGAGCTGAACACGACACTGCTCGTGCTTACGTCCAGAGATCGTTCAACATCTTCAAACTGTTTGGCTTGAACTCGTACGAGATTAGCAACTACTACAGGCTTGCTGATCAGGAAATAGAGGCGCTGGCTAGACAGTCAAGAGAGACGGACGATGAACCCGTGATTCTCGGCGCCATGCCAGACGACAGACCGTTTCCAAGGTAGACAGTTCTTTACGCGCTCGTCCCAACTGGGACGAGCGCTTTTCTTATAAAAATGTTTCTTGGTTTGGAAAATGAAAAATGCGACCATAACATCTCGAGGCATTAGCCTTAAGAGGACTTCCCAAGGCTAAGCCTCAAGGTCGTACTTCTTCACAACAAGTTTGTGCCGAGGTTAAACCTCGACAAGGAAATATGGCTTTAAGTTTGGGTTTCTTTTTCTAGACGAGCGGTGAGTTCTTTAATCTCATCTCGGAGGATTGCAGCGGTTTCGAAGTCGAGAATTTTCACTGCCGAATTCATTTGAATTTCTTTTGATCGGATAAGTTTGCGTGGATTTTTCTTGAAAGCAACTTCTTCCAGAGCCAACTCGGTCAAAACTGTATTCTTGTGCTCTCGATTAAGCCCTTCTGTAATATCTTTAATCTTTTTGATTATCGTCTTCGGAGTGATGCCATGTTTCTTGTTGTAGGCAATCTGAATGGCTCGACGGCGATTGGTCTCACCTATCGCCCGCTCCATGGAACCTGTAAATGTATCGGCATAAAGAGTGACATGACCTTCTATATTGCGAGCGGCGCGACCTATAATCTGAATAAGTGATGTTTCCGAACGCAAAAAACCTTCTTTGTCTGCGTCCAAAATGCCGATGAATTTAACTTCTGGAAGGTCCAATCCTTCGCGCAAAAGGTTAACTCCAACTAAACAATCAAACTCCCCTTTTCTAAATGAAGTGAGAATCTCTATACGCTCCATAGTCTTGATATCACTGTGAAGATATTGGGCCTTGATTTTCTTTTCTTTGAGGTACTCCGCAAGATCTTCAGCCATCTTCTTGGTCAATGTAGTGGCGATGACACGACCGCCACCTTTGACAACCTTTTCAGTTTCAGTGATGAAGTCAAGAATTTGTCCAGGATATGCGCTCGCATTCCTCAAGGTCGAACCTTGGGCTCCTTTAAGGTTCGACCTTTTCCTGCTCGCTTGAACTGGCTTCACGGTAACTTCTGGATCAATAAGGCCGGTGGGGCGAATGACTTGTTCCACGGTTTGTTCGCTATGCGCTGCTTCGTATTTGCTTGGAGTTGCTGAAGTGAAAATAATTTGACCGACACGCTGTTCAAACTCTTCAAACTTAAGCGGTCTATTGTCCTTGGCGCTAGGCAAACGAAAACCATGTTCCACCAACGTGTTTTTGCGGGACTGGTCACCAGCATACATACCACCTATCTGTGGCACCGTAACGTGAGATTCATCAATAATGGTAAGAAAGTCTGCACTACCATCAGCATTGTGTGGAAAATAAGAAAGCAAAGTGTCTGGAGGACCGCCTGGGAGCTTGCCAGAAAAATGCCGTGAATAATTCTCAATGCCACTGCAATAGCCAATCTCGCGAATCATAGCGAGATCGTAAGTAGTGCGACGCTTGAGACGTTCAGCTTCCAAAAGCTTCTTGTCTGCATCAAATTCTTTCAATGTCTCATCTAGCTCATGCTTAATATCCTTCATGGCACGATCAAGCTCACTTTTCTCGGTGATGAAATGCTTGGCTGGGAAAAGATAGAAAATACTTACATCTTCAAGAATGGTGCGTGATACTGCATCAATCTTCTGGATTGAATTTATGGCGTTATTATCTACTTCAAGTCTGTAAACAACTTTTTCTGAAACAGGCATTATCTCTATGGCATTGCCCAAAGCCCTGAATGTGCCAGGGGTCAGGTCTGCATTTGTCCTGTCAAAATGAATGGCAATGAGCTTGCGAATAAATTCTGCACGAGAAAGAGGGTCGCCTTTGGCAATTTTGAGATTTACTTTTTCGTATTCTTTGGGACTACCAAGACCATAAATACAAGAAACCGACGCCACAATGATGACGTCCTTGCGTGTCAGAAGTGCTTGGGTAGAAGCGTGGCGCAGACGGTCTATCTCTTCATTTATCTGCGCATCCTTCTCAATATATGTATCAGTCACTGGCATATATGCTTCTGGCTGATAGTAATCATAGTAAGAAACAAAGTAATGAACTGCATTCTCGGGAAAAAATTCTTTGTATTCCTGGGCCAGCTGAGCTGCAAGAGTTTTGTTGTGCGCAATTACAAGCGTGGGCTTGCCAATCTGGGCGATGACATTAGCAGCGGTAAATGTCTTACCTGAACCTGTTACACCCAAAAGAGTCTGGTATCTCAGATTTTTCTTGATGCCACTAACTAACGCCACAATAGCCTTGGGCTGATCACCTGCTGGCTTGTATTCTGAATGGAGTTTAAATTTGGACATTTGAGCCATAATATACAACATTTTTGCAGTCACGCCAAACGTTATTGACTTTTCATGCTGGTATGTTATCTTTCGTTTAGATGTACTGACTCCAACGGAGGCAACATGAGAAATATCATTTGTGCTGTGCTACTCGTTCTGGCTGCCTGTGCGAAGAAGGACGACGGCAAGCCGGTGGATCCGCCGAATTTCTCGATTATGGTCCTTCCAGCTGGGTTTGATGGTAGAACGGATGCTTCGGGAAGATTTGCTGCAATCCTCATGGGATACACCAGAGTGGCAATTCGATACGAGGGCAACGGCGTGTTCGCTGGAATGCTTGATAACTCATCGAGGCACGCCACTCCAGTTGTCGTGACCCTTTCAAACAAGGACTCCGTGGTTACGTTGGTGGATTCGTTTCCGTATGGTGATTGGAAACCAATTTCCGGTTCAGAAACAGGTTCAGCAAGGTATTACACTGTGATCATAGACATTCACATAGGAAAGGCAGGGGTATCTTGTCACGCTGATGTTCCGAAAGGAGACTTGGCCGTAGGCATGATAACGAGCTGCTATCAGTAGTGATGAATCCCGTGGGGACGCTTCGGCGCCTCACGGGATTATTTTTTGTATAAATAGTCTGGTATTCTGCAGAATACCAGAGTGTTGTAAATTATGACTAAGATATATATTGAGAAAGAAAATCTTTTTTAAAATCTAAAAAAGTGTCGTTAATAATCGCCCTGCGCATATCTGCGACTAAATGTGTGATGAAATGAAGATTGTGAATACTTGCAAGTGTACCAGCGAGCATTTCCTTGGCATGGAAAAGATGAGATATGTAGGCCTTGGTATAGTGCGTACAGGTGTGGCAAGTGCAACCATTTTCTATCGGAGAAAAATCAGTCCTGTAAGATGTGTTGCCTGTGTGGATTTTGCCTTTGGATGTGAAAATGGTGCCGTTGCGACCGTTGCGCGTGGGAAGAACACAGTCAAATAGGTCCACACCATTTTCTACACCAGCAAATAAATCTTCCGGCTCCCCTATTCCAAGCAAATGGCGAGGCTTAGCCTCGGGTAGAATTTCATTGACCCATTTTACGGCCGTAGACATGTCTTCTTTGGTAAATGAGCCGCCGATGCCGAAACCCTCAAAATCAAGCTCGGACATAAATTTTGCTGATCTTTGACGGAGGTCTTTGTCTCTACCACCTTGGACAATACCGAACAATGCTGGAGTGTGTTCTCTCCCCAAGGTCGAACCTTGGGCTCCCTTAAGGTTCGACCTTTTTCCGAGAGCGCAAAGCTTCATGTGGTGGTCTAAACTTCTTACTGCCCAACGGTGTGTGCGGTTGAGAGCTTCTTCCTGGTAAGCACGTGATTCGGATGGTGATGTGCATTCGTCAAAGGCAAATATTATATCTGCGCCAATGTTGTGCTGAATCTCTATTGATTTCTCTGGAGTTATATAATGCAAACTACCGTCCAAATGAGAGCGGAAAGAAACTCCGTCGGCTCCGATAGTAGCTAACCGTGGAATTTCTGAATCCAACGAGCGCTCGGGAATAAGGAAAGATGGATCTGTCTCCGCTATAACTTTTGAAACTTGCTTTCCATAAGCTACGCCTAGTGAAAAAACCTGGAATCCACCTGAATCGGTCATAGTGGGGCCATTCCAATTCATGAATTTGTGAAGACCGCCTGCATTCTTAATAATTTCGTCGCCCGGCTGTAAGTACAAATGGTATGTATTTGCCAAAACAACTTGCACTCCCGCTTCTGCAACTCTGTCCATAGACAAAGATTTGACTGTGGCCTTGGTACCCACAGCCACAAAGGCTGGGGTTTCTATATCACCGTGCGGAGTACTCAAAACCCCAGCTCTACCAAGAGCTCCTGGAATTTTCTTTTTTATATGAAAACTTATTGAACTCATTAATATATACTAACAGTTTATTCAAATTTTCTTGGTTTACAAAAAATTTAAAAGTTGTATTTTTAACTTAGAAAACTCCTGCCCTTTATGAGGTGACTATGCAAACCACTGCACAGAACTTGATGGTACAGGTTACCATAGGCTTGGTGTGTGTTGCCCTGGGACTTGTCGGCATGCGTTTAATGCTAAGCAGACGACTTCGTCTGATTGATCAAATTGAAAGCGTTAACAACCTTTCGTCTTTCAATGAGTTGGTAAACATCATGCTTGTCTCAGAACCTGGGAGCATTGCTTGGATTTTGGCTTTTTGGCGAGCGTACGACCTCGCTAATACAGACCAGCAACGAATGATCCTTTTTTCAGTTTCGCGAAACTGGAAAGATACACGGAACCCAGCATACAGAGCGCAAAAACTGAGTGGTTACAAGTAATTCTAGCCGATACATAAATCCCCACGACACAACTGTCGTGGGGATTTCTCAATTTGTATACATTTAGGTACATTCGCATTGCTATGCTCAGTATCTTCGGCCTCTACGGCCTCGATCGCAAAGCTCCTTAAAAATCTATCATTGTGCAGCTTGAGGAACGGGAGCACTTGTTCCTGTGGGTGCAGGGGCTGGTTCTGCTTTGAGGAGCTCTACTTCAAAAATCAAAGTGGAGTTTGCTGGAATGGGTCCAACTTGATTGGCACCATAACCTAGTGAAGGAGGAACGATGAGCTTGCGCTTGCCACCGACTTTCATACCCGCAAAACCTTGCTCCCAACCTGGGATAACTTGACCAATACCTAGAGTAAATTGAAACGGAGTGCCACGATCGATGGAACTATCAAACTTGGTGCCATCTGACAACGTGCCAACATAATTAACTGTCAAAACATCTCCAGCTACGGCTTCGGCGCCAGTACCGATAGTTTCATCTTGAATTATTAATGAACCTCCCTGTGTATTGTCCACTGCATTTGGTTGATTTGTTGTATTGCTAATCTGACCCGATTCGAAAAAATTCTGAATATCTCCACCAAAAAAGAAGAAACCAACAACTGCTAAACTTACTGCTACTGCTATCCATGTGTTTTTGTTCATCCCAATAGAAGTTAAATAATAATTAAATAATCTGATTATGCTCGAATGTACTTACATTATACCCCATTAGATATGTATGGGGCTAGTCCAGTCAATCTGTGAATATTTTATCTAACGGAGCAAGTGAGGTATCAAATTCCACTGCAAGCCACAACAATTCATTTAAAAATGATATAATTACTGCAAATAATATAAATGAACACGGACAAACCAACCATTCCAAATCTGCCAGATAAGCAACTGCCGCGTATACCTATGAGCATGGCGGAAATCCATGAAGCTAGTCAGGAACGAATATATGAAATATCAAGGGAATTTACAGCGGGGTTCAAGTTTCTTGAGCAATTCCCTCGTTCTGTCACTGTCTTCGGCTCGGCTCGATCGCTTGAAGATAATAAATACTATATTTTGGCAAGACACCTCGCTGGGAGAATTGTAAAAGAATTGGATTATGCAGTTACAACCGGCGGTGGCCCTGGCATCATGGAAGCGGCAAATCGCGGAGCCAAAGAAGCTGGAGGTAAAGCAGTGGGATTGACTATACGCTTACCGAAAGAACAAATAATGAATCACTATTTGACTGACCATGTGGACTTCTATTATTTCTTCAGTCGAAAAGTTTGTCTTTCATACTCGGCTGAAGCGTTTCTCTTCTTCCCTGGTGGCTACGGAACCCTGGATGAATTTTTTGAAATCGTGACACTTCTTCAGACTCATAAAATTCCCAAAATACCAGTGATTCTAATAGGGGTTGAATATTGGGAAAAGATAAAGGGATTACTTGAAAATGATATCTTGTCCCGTGGAAACATTGACCTTGATGATTTGAATCTATTTATAACTACAGACAATGAAGATGAAATCCTCGATGTAATCAGAAATGCGCCAGTGCGAATAAGTGTGCCGTATGATGGGCTGAAGGTAAACCCTATTGAATAAGTTAATAAGTTTGAAAGTTGAATAAGTTGGATATGTTTAGAAGTTGAATACATAAAGACATGCCAACACTATCAAATAAACATTGTCTGCCGTGCGAGGGAGGAACGAAACCTCTTGACCATGAGGAAAGTGAGGCGCTTCTTCATGAAATAAATGGCTGGAAACTTTTGAATGATTCACCCGCCAAAAATTTGGCAGAAAATTTAGGCGGGCAAGCTATTGAAAAAACTTTTGAATTTAAGAATTTTGGAGATGCTATAGTGTTCGTAAATAAAGTGGGTGAAATTGCAGAAAAAGAAGGTCACCATCCTGATATTAATTTGCAAAACTGGAGATATGTCACATTACATCTTTCTACTCACGCCATAGATGGACTTTCTGATAACGATTTTATCCTGGCGGCAAAAATAGACAATATACGTTGAAGAATATAGGTTTTATATGATTGCTTGTTTACGATTAACATCAAAAAAGAAATTGACGAGTGAGAGTACAATTGCGAACCAAAATGCAGGCCAAAAACCTAGGACGGTGAAGCCAGGGACAATGTTTGATGCAAGAATAATCAAGAGTGCATTGATAACCAAGGAAAAGAGGCCTAGAGTGACAACTGTAAGTGGCAATGTCAAAACAAAAAGGATGGGTTTCAAAAACATATTAATTAATCCAAGAACAACAGCGAGAATAAGCGCACCAAAAATAGTAACCGTGACACCAGGGATAAGGTAAGCGGCGATTAAAATTGCAATTGCTGATACGAGCCAATGTGTAATATTCATAGCATTCAAAGTTATTTCTAATGCATTAATAATACCAGGAAATTATTTTTTATTTTTTTGGAATTCTGGCGCCAACTTTGCGTGCTTCGGAAAGTGCGATGGCAATTGCCTGTTCACGACTTTTGACTTTGGGGTGATGCCCACGGCCACCCTTGAGGGCACCGTGTTTAAATTCATGCATAACCTTTTCTATTTTACGACTTCCTTTTGTTATTTTTTTTCGCATATGTTGAAAAAGACAACTTAATTGATGACTGACTATGAGTTCATTGCGCTAGATATTATTTTAGTGGATTTTCACCTCTGATAACTCTGATGAGAAGTAAGATTATTGCAACTACAAGGAGTATGTGAATGAACCATCCTATGGTATACCCAGTGACAACTCCTAAAAGCCACAAAACAATAAGTACGATTGCAATTGTTGTCAGCATAATAGTGAGAAATTAACTATTAAATTACTACATCAATAAAGACGGAAAACTAATAGAAAAATGACATCATTTACGAAAAAATACTAGTTATTTCTTCAAATACAAAGCAACAAAACCTATAACAATTGATATGAGCCAGCCGACAAGAGCCATGTTTTGAGCAGATGATTCTCTGATTTCAACCTCACGAAGTGAGCGACCAGCGAGAACAAAACCTGAACGAGCAGAAGACGTGTACGGAACCACGACTAGAGCAATGCGAACTCCGTTTTCTGGTTGCCACGTCAAGCGATTTTCTCCATTGGCCAAAGCGTAATCCAAAACACCTTTGGGTGGCACTGGAATGGTGCTATGAAGTTTGACCGAAGACTCTAGTGGTGTCACTTCATCCTTGTCTAGCACAATAACGAATGGAGCCAAACTTTGTGATACATCAATAATGTCTCGCGAGACAACAGAAACTGGTGCTCCCCCACCTTCAAGTGCCCTAGCACCGTCTTCAGCCAATTGAATCTGTGGGTCATTGGCACCCATCCTTAATGACTGCTGGACCATGGCAAATGACACACCGAAAATAAGCGTTATGACTGCGCCGTAAGCAATAAACGAAATGAGAAAATGCTTGTTCGTAGACACGTGCCAATTTTAACACAAAAAAAGCTTAGCGTTCTGTACCAAGCTGTTTTTGCTTTATTATTTTTCTTCAACAATTTTCCAGCAAAACAGTGTTTGACAATGGTGTGTGAACATGCTATTATTCCAACCAGATAAGTGTGCTTCAAACATTTCGTCTTCACGGGAGCAGAGCAATGCCTGATGGAAAGACTCAACCGCTTGATCCCTGCGAAATCAGACATGATTTTGGAGACGGAGAAGTATGCTTGAAGTGTGGCGTTCCTCGTCCAAGGTCACCACAGGAAATTTACCGACTAGAACGAATGAAGAGGAACCTGCCTCTTCAGGAGTATCGAGCTGATGGCAAACGTAGCCAAAAGCACGACTCCTCCGGTACATGGCTGTGGTGCCCCAAGTGCAAGTGCGAGGTGGTCTTAGTTAAACCAAGTCACACAAAAAAACGTAAGGCACACTGCACGCAATGCACATACGAATGGTACACCTCATCTAAGGAAGCTTTTGGTGGTTTCCGTACGATTGAGGTCAGAGGATAGCGTGGCATAAGCACTTTATGCCGTACCCCAACCCGCATGTCTTAATGAATGCGGGTTTCTTGTTGTAACAATATCTTCTTTAATAAAAAATATGGTGCATTTGATATTTATCTCTCTTCTACGAAAGTGAGAGCGATTCCCTTTTTGTTTGCACGACCGGTACGACCAATGCGGTGAACATAGTCGTCGTAGGTGGCTGGAATGTCAAAGTTGATAACGTGACTGACATCTACAATATCCAAACCTCGGGCAGCGACGTCGGTAGCTACTAGGACTTGGACTTTACCGTCTTTGAAAAGCTTGAGTGCTCGCTGACGTGCACCTTGGGTTTTGTTGCCATGAATTGATTCAGATTTGAAGCCTTTTTTCTCAAGGTCCTTGGAAAGACGCTCGGCGCCGTGCTTGGTCCGTGAGAAGACGAGGACTTTGGTAAATTCTTTTTTGTTTAGCAAATCATGCAGGATATCCAATTTATTTTTGCCTCGTGGAATACGAACGACATCTTGCTCTATGGTCTTGGCGGTGTCGCTTGTCTTGACCGAAATACGAACCGGCTCGCGAAGAAATTCACCGATTAATTTTTCAATTTCTTTGGAAAGTGTGGCAGAGAAAAACAATGTGTGACGATTGGACGGCATGCCGGCCATAACTGTGCGCATGTCTTCGATAAATCCCATGTCTAGCATTCTATCGGCTTCATCTAGGACCACTGTATTGAAATGCATGAGATTGAGCGAGCGACGATCAACGAGATCTTTGAGACGGCCAGGGGTACCGATGACAAAACTTTTTCTGTAACGAAGCTCGGAAATTTGTCGGCCGATAGGCGTACCGCCGACGCAACAAACTGAATGAATGCGCATGCCTCCGGTAAACCCTTTGAGTTCTTCGTCAATCTGCTGGGCAAGCTCGCGAGTCGGCACAATGATGATGATGCTTTCTTTTGGGTTGAGAATTACTTTGTTTATAAGTGGAATGAGAAAGGCGGCGGTCTTTCCTGTACCAGTGTTTGCAATACCTACCAAATCTTGACCCTTAAGCACATGAGGAATGGCGCGGTCTTGAATGGGTGTCGGCACTTCGTAGCCTTTGGTTTTTATAGCAAGCTTGAGTGGTGATTCAATAAGAAAATCAGAAAATTTGTGCTCTGGCACAAAATGCTCCACTTCTTCTGTAATAACAGCTTTGTTTATGAAACGTGCTTGGTCAATGTACTCGCCCATGTTGCCACCGAAACGACGGGCTGGTGGTCTGCGAAACGACGATGCCCCGTGCATTGGTGGACGTCGAAAAGTCCCCGGTCTTGATGCTCCTGTGAATGAAGGTCTGCTAAATTTTCTAGGTCCACCAGAAAAAGGCCGATGTGGAGGTCGACTGGATGAAGACTGACTGGAACTAGAACTGCTGAAACGTTTTTGATACATACAATATAGATGGAGAGTTTCCTCTCCCATAACTGCGAGCCGTTAGATTAAAATTTTGGCTCAGGTCTCGCCAGTTTTTGTAATGTGCTCCAGCGAACCAGAGTTGGGCCTGTGAAAACGTGTTTCAAGGCAAAAAACCAATGAGATATTAAGTTATACACACAGTATATACTATAGTGAATAGTTTGTCAAATTTAAAACACCCCACGCATGCGGGGTGTTTTAATTACTTTTTTGCTTTCTTCGGTTTCTTTTTGTCCTTCTTGTGGGAATTGTTTCCTTTGGCCATGTGATAGATGTTAGATACTAGTTATAAGATGTCAGTATACCAAAAATAAAATTATTTTACTTTACTAGAGTGAATAAGAAGACGAACAAGACGGAGGTCTTCGTATGAAAATTCTTCGTTGCCGGCGACAAATACAGGCGCAAGCTTCTCGGTGCCATGCTTATCAAATAATTTTTTGATTTCTTTTACTTGCTTTGACAATTGCGGAGTTACCAAGCCGTCTATTTCTGTGTAGCTCAACTTCCCTTTCATAAAAAGCTCTTCTAAGTGGCCGACGACAGTACCTTCTGTGATAGCACGCTCTTCAGCAATTTGCTCAATAGATGCGCCACCTTGGACAAGTGCCAGTGTTTGGTCGTGGGTGGAGAGCCCGCGCGCCTTTAGCGCGCGGGTCTTTTTCTTCTTTTCAAGCTTATTGCTTTTCTTTATGGTACCACCGCAAGCGTTGATAAAATTCCTTTCCATTTCAGCTATTTCGTCTTTGGACATAGATTTGAATGCCGATTCTGCTCCGGCCGAAATTTCTTTGAACGTCTGGTCAACCTCGGCAATTTCTGGGTGCATTTCTAAGGCGCGCGCATTGTAGCCAAGAAGATGGAGACCTGCGAGTGTGCGTACACGCGAAAGTGCCACGTAACCTTGGCCGTATTCAAATGCCTCTGATAGGTCCACCACGGCAGAATCAAGTGTCATACCTTGGCTCTTGTGCACAGTCATCGCCCAAGCTAGGCGGAGCGGAAGCTGGTTCACCGCAGCGAGCGTGCGTGAGCCGTCGGTAATGCTCCACTCCATTGGAACAGCCCAAATACTTTTGCCACTCTTGGTCTTCACTATAGGTGTGCCGTCGGAATCAAACGCTTCCACGATGCCGAGTGTGCCATTTACAAACCCTTGCTCAAAACTATTTTTGGTAAACATGACGTGAGCTCCAACCTTGAGCTCAAGAACATCTGGCGACAAACATCCTTTCTTTAGAGCCAAGACCAGACCATCGGGGCCACGAGATTCCATTTCAAATCTATGAGTCACTCCGGAAATGGCCGACAACTTGGCATCGTTTTCTTTATCAACATTTATATTGTGAGAATACAAACGGGTATGCACGCCGGCGTGCTCCTTCTTGTTCATTCGTGAGTTAAGGGTCTCATGAGTTTGCTCGGTCACGTCACCACTACGCACTTGTGCGAGAAAAGTGAGAAATTTTTCATCGTCTTGGCGATGTTGTTCCGTAAGATAGCAAACCAAAGGATTGGCAGACTGCCACGACTGCGAACGAAATGCGAACTGCGAATCACTATTGCGATAAACCGGCGGTAGCTGAAAAAAATCTCCAACAAAAATAACTTGCATTCCACCAAAAGCTTCTTCACTTCTACGTACTGTGCGAATGGAAAGATCTACGAGTGAAAGCGTCTCGGCATCAAGCATTGAAATTTCATCAATAATTAGAACTTTGGCTTTGTTGATTCTTTTTGAAAGACGTTCGTTGGTGGAAAGTTTGTCCAAGTCTTCGTCTGTAAGAAATTTGTGAATGCCAATGCCACTCCAAGAATGAACGGTCATACCTCCAATGTGAGTGGCGGCAATGCCGGTAGAAGCTGTGACAGACGGCTCAATCTCGTGCTCACGGAGGTACGCCACATAGCGATTGACCATGTGGGTCTTGCCGGAACCCGGCTCACCGGTCAAAAAAACATTTGCGCCGGTTTTAAGAATTGTAAAAGCGTCTTCTTGGGTCATTCCAACATTGTAACAGAGTCTGAAAGACCGCCAAGTTGAACAATTGTACCTATAATTCTCTTTACGACTTTATTTAGATGCTCAATAATATCCTCCTCGCTCAAACGAACTACTTGCCAACCGATACGTTTGAGAAATTTGTCTTTGGCTTTATCTTTTGCCTTCTGAATTTTTCCTGAATGGGCTTTCGTATTGTCACACTCAATGGCGATAAAACCATTTTTACAAATAATTGCCAAATCAATGCGGTAACGTTTGCTATTTTTTGAAATTGTTTGCTCTTTGAGCACCTTTATTCCTTTTGCTAGCAATGCCTTTTCAACTATTTGTTCAGTTGGAGCTACACCATAAAGTTCCAAGATGTCACCGGCATTCTTGAGTGCTCTTAAGCTAGTAAAACCGAATGAAACTCGTCTAGGAATAATATTTTTAATTGGCTTCGCAAGCTTCTTTACCCAGGCTAAGTCATACTTTGCATAATCAACAAGTGCCCTCGGATGATGCTTTTCTTTGGGCAATAAATCAATTCTTTTGACGGTCCGGCTTTTCTTTATTTGAGCATAGTACTCAATGCGTTTGCCATACTTACCAAATACAGCAGGTTGATATAAAGCTAGATGTGTAAACTTGTGCTTTGGAGTGTATTCCTTCGGTATGCGATACCAAAATTTATTTAAAAGAATATTCTGGTCGCGTTTGCTTGGAAGAACGCAAACCAAAACATTCTTATTTTGTTTTTTATTTTTCGAGTTTGTCACCACCTTTCTTATAAAATTTATATACCAACACTCTGGTATTCTGCAGAATATAAGAGTATTATAGTGAATTCATAAACGCAATGAATTGCTTACCATATGGTGAAAGCTTATGACTAACACTTCTACCTTGATACCACTTGTTTAATAAACCAGCCTGCACAAGTTTTTTGGTATGTTCTGAAATGGTTTTCATATTTGCCTTTAATTCTGTCGCAATCTGGTCGACGCCAATTCCTTCGTTTTTGTCTACCAAAAATAAAATTTGAATTCTCCAGTGGTTTGAAAGTCCTTTGAAGTGTCTTTCTAACTGCTTGGCTGTTTTTGATTTTTTCATAACTCCTATTATATATAATTTATTCTAATGCTCCAATATTCTGCAGAATACCAGAGTATGTAATATATTTATTTGATAATGTCCCCTGTGCTTGGATTCACCAATCGCACATAGTCAGTAGATTTCATCGCCACGGAAAAACTTTTGTCGCCAGCGTTGAATACAATTTTTTCGTTTTCAAGAACTTCATTGTCCATAATTACATCTAGATCAAATAGGTTGCCAAATGGTGGGACTCCACCGGGAAGTATGCCTTCGGTAATTTTGGCAACCTCTTCTTCAGTTGCAAAGCGAATATCGTTGAGGCCAAATTGCTCTTTGATTTTTGCTGGATCAAATTTCCTATCGCCCGGTATCACAAACATTGCAAAATATTTTCCTTTACCAGCTTCTTTTACTCGCGCAATTATAGCCTTGGCGCCTTGGTGCATAGTGTAGCCTGTGCGCAACTTGGACGCTTCTTCGCTTGTGCGTACTGGCGCATGTTCAAATGTCTCAAACCAGCATTTGTTCTCGGTTAGAAGCGAGGTAATTTTTTTTACTGTCGGATGATAATCCATAATCGTATATTCTCACATATTTCAATACAAAACAAAAATGGCTCCGTAGAGCCATTTTTGTAAAACTAATAAATTAATTCTAATACGTTCCTGTAGCTTGCAATTGCGTTAGTTGTGCAGACAAGATGAGGATAAGCTGTCTAATGAGAGACGCTAATTCAGTTTTTATTGTCGCGATTTGTGCAGCTTTTTGCTGATCAGGGGTCAGTGGAATAGTAGTCGGTGCGACGTATCCGCCACCTCCTCCTCCACCTCCACCTCCACTATTACCACCAACTGATCCAGCAACTGTGGTTATGTTGGCAGTAATTGAAGAGCTGTGTGTAAACGACGTTCCAGCTGTAACAGCAGTACATGTGACAGTAATATCATCAGTAGTACATGTAACGACACCATTGCCACTCAATGCAGTGTTCAAACCTTCAACCACTTTATTCAATGAACTATCTGTACTGGTAAAGCTGTGACCTGCTCCATTAATAGTGGCAGTGACAGTGTATGAAAGATTTCCGCTCATACCCGAAGGTGCAAAAGATGCAACTTGTGCTGTCGTGCCATAGCTTGCATCTGCAAGAGTCAACGACCCGTTAGTGGTGCTGGTGGCGTTTGTCCTCGTAAATTTAATATTTCCACTGGTCGGATTTGTGACGGAATATGGTAGGGTCGACTGTGTTGCTCCACTAGAGAAATCTACTGCAGCTATTGCTGTTGCAATTTGTGCTGCAGTTTGTGCAGAAGTGCCAAGGTTAATCACCACACCATCTATGGTAATGGAATGATCAGTTGCATTGGCTACCATTCCCGCAGGAACAGCAATGGTGCTTGAAGCAGCAACACCGATAACACCCGTCACGTTGTATGGATTGGTAATTTTGTTACTTGTCCCATCAGTGAAATTGATAGTAGTGGCACTTGTTTCATCACCGTTTGTTGCTACCACGAAGCTAGTGGCAGAAGTACTTGCAGTAATAGCAAGAGTGCCGTGAGTAGTGCTTGTGGCTGAAGTACCAATAGCAATGATAGCGGTAGCGATTTCGGTTGTGGTTCTGGCGATATCAGTTGCCCCGGTCGCTGTGCGAATGGTGGCTGTGTGTGTAGTGCCACAAGCGTTGGTATCTGAAGCGGGTGATCCTGAAGTGGTAGTAGCAAATGAAATGACGCATGTGCCGATAGTAATTGAAGTGGCAGTAGTTGGAGCAGTAACCACAGTAAGCGTGGTGGATGCTTTCACTTGGCTCACACCAAGAGTCAAGCTAACTGCTGGGATTGTCGATGCGGGGACGTTAGCGACAGTATCAGTATCGGAAATTGTCGCATCTGCCAGAGCAGTGTGTGGCATAAGTGCCACAAGTGCTACAAACAAAAAAGTGGCGAGTGGGACCATAATGCTGATAGCGGAATTTAAACTCAAAGTTTTCTTGAAACCAAATTGTAATTTCATATAAATGTACTAATTAAATAAATAAAACAAGCAACTAAACAAGACTCATGTAATTATCGCACTATTTAACGCACGTCACCACGAGGTTATCCCCATTGTCAAAAGCTAAAATACATTATTTTAAGCCATGATACAAAAATCGCCGTCCGAAGCTACGGACGGCGATTGTACAAACGACGTGCCTTACGGGTCGTCGTATCCAAGATCTGCCAACGTGTAAAGATTCATTTGCCAAAGCACTCCTTCGACGAACCCCAGCCATTTCTGGACGGGATAAAGTCGTCCATCTTTCAAGAATCCCTCAGCTGCATCAAGCATGAACAGACATTGCTCGAGCTCATCAATATTATCTTGAGGTCTTTGGTCGTGCGGATGGTCGATCTTTTCATACCCCATGTTACGCAACTCTTCGCGGTAACGGGCAATCTTCTCAAATAATTCTTTTTGGTTCACAAGGCACCTCGAGGTATGTGTTTCTTATTTGATAGTAGAGCCAAATGTCAAAGAGGTCAACCGAGACAGTTTTACAATATTGTAGCCTTGTTTATACAAAGATTCTTGCAAGTTACTTTACTGCTACAGATTCTAGAACAACTGGAGTCCGTGGTCTATCCGAGGAGTCGGTCGGAACATTGTTGATGGCAGTGACGACATCCATGCCGGAAGTCACTTTGCCGAAAACAGTATAACCAGAATTGAGATTTGGATTGTCTACAGCGTTGATGAAGAACTGACTGCCTGCGGTGTTTGGTCCTGAATTTGCCATGGCAATAGTGCCTGCGGTGTTGCTGTTGCCAGGACCTATTTCGTCGTTAAATTTGTAACCTGGCCCTCCTGTGCCCCACTGCGATTTGAGCGCGTCGTTCTTGGTCAGAGGGTCACCACCTTGGTCCATAAATCCTTTGATGACTCTATGAAACTTGGTACCATCATAAAATCCCGACTGCGCCAGCTTGATGAAATTGACAACGGTATTTGGTGTGCCGTTCGGTCTGAACTCAATAGTAATATCGCCCATGCTTGTGTGAAGTGTTGCACTCATGATTTTTTGATTATCTTTTGGACTTGTAACTGACGTGCTGCTTGCTTGAGTTTGTGTGTCTGCCTGCGTTTGTGTTTGCACTTGTGCTTGAGTGTCTGCACTTTGAACAGTGGTACCTGTATTTCTAGTAAACAACCAGTACCCGCCTGCGCAAACAAGTATTGCTAGTATCACTGGAATAATTATTTTGTTGCCTTGCATATTTGCTCTGATTTATTTGCTAATAAAAGTATTCTAACACGTCAATCGGATACATTGTCAAAACGTGGGAAATATATTAGACTCGCAATGCATAAAAGCACCTGGACATCCGACGTCCCAATGCATTTGGACGTCGGATGTCCAGGTTCAATTTATTTTATTTAACAGTTTTAAATCACCACAATGAACTCGACTATACTTCTTTGGACTACTATTTCAGGGCTAATAACCTTGGTATTTAGCGGAATGCTGACTTTTCAGATTTTGAGCCTGCCCGACGGCAATAGCAAAATGAATGAGATTGCAGACGCCATCAAGACCGGCGCCAACGCCTACCTCAAACGCCAATACAAAGTAGTCGCAATAGTCGCTCTCATTGTGTTTGTATTAATGGGTTACCTTATCTCATGGATCGCTGGCATTGGTTTCGTCATTGGCGCGTTTGCATCCGCACTCTCCGGCTACATTGGAATGGCCGTCGCTGTCCGTGCCAATGTCCGCACCGCGGAGGCCGCCCGTCATGGTATTCCCACAGCACTCATGACCGCCTTTCGGGCTGGCTCCATCACCGGTCTCACCGTCGCCGCCCTCGCGCTTCTCTCGGTCACACTTTTTTATTGGTTCACTGGTAACCTTGGTGCCATGATTGGCTTGGCATTCGGTGCATCACTCATCTCCGTTTTTGCACGACTCGGTGGAGGAATATTTACCAAAGGCGCAGACGTCGGCGCAGACTTGGTCGGCAAAATTGAAGCCGGAATTCCCGAAGACGATCCTCGCAATCCTGCCGTCATCGCGGACAACGTGGGTGACAACGTGGGTGACACCGCCGGCATGGCCGCGGACCTTTTTGAAACCTATGTCGTTTCCGCGGTGGCTGTCATGCTTCTCGGTTCACTTCTTCTTCCGGGATTTGCTGGCGCAACTGTCTTCCCGCTTGCACTCGGCGCCGTCGCACTCATCGCTTGCGCCATTTCTACTTTCTTTGTGCGGGGTGGAACAGAAGACAGCATCATGAGTGTCCTCTACCGCGGACTCATCGTCTCGGTCGTTCTCTCTGTCGCTGCATTCTACCCTCTCACCGCTCGCATCATGGATGGCAACGGCACTTACAGCGTGATGAATTTATTTTATTCAGCGCTTGTCGGCATTGGTGTGACCGCTGGAATGTTTGTCATTACCGATTACTACACAAGCAAAAAATATAAACCGGTTCAGTCTATCGCCAAAGCTTCTACCACAGGCCACGGTACCAACATCATCACCGGCCTCGCCGTCTCAATGCAGTCCACAGCCCTTCCTGTTCTTCTTATTACCGCCGGCATTCTTTTCGCTTTTCATTTCGCGGGTCTTTACGGAGTAGCTGTGGCTGTCATGGCCATGCTTTCGCTCACTGCGACCGTAGTTGCCATAGACGCCTTCGGCCCCATTACAGACAACGCAGGTGGCATCGCCGAAATGTCCAAACTTCCAGACAATGTTCGCAAAGTGACCGACGCACTTGATGCTGTGGGCAACACCACAAAGGCTGTGACCAAAGGTTACGCCATCGCTTCGGCCGGACTCGCCGCTATCGTTCTCTTTTCCACCTACACCCAAGAGCTTGCCACTATCGGCCAAGGAGCTTTGAGATTTGACTTGAGCGATCCCAAAGTTCTCGCGGGACTACTCATCGGCGGATTGCTTCCATATATCTTCGGCTCATTTGCCATGGACGCCGTGGGCAAAGCCGGTCACGCTGTGGTAGAAGAAGTTCGCAGACAATTCAAAGAAATTCCTGGCATCATGGCTGGCTCTGCAAAACCTGATTACGGAAAAGCTGTTGAAATAGTTACGGCGGTCGCGCAGAGGTTGATGATTGTGCCCGCACTTATTCCAGTCCTCACTCCTATCATCGTCTGGTACTTCCTTGGACTCCAAGCCCTCGGCGGACTTCTTGTCGGCGTCATTGTCACTGGACTTTTCGTCGCCATCTCAATGACCTCCGGCGGTGCCGCTTGGGACAACGCGAAGAAATTTATTGAGGACGGTAATCACGGTGGCAAAGGTGGACTGGCGCACCACGCCGCTGTCACGGGTGACACCGTCGGTGATCCATACAAGGACACGGCAGGTCCTTCTATAAACCCGATGATCAAAGTGGTAAACATCGTTGCTCTGCTAATCATAAGTTTCCTAAGATAAATACGAAGAGAAAAGCCCGCCCGCGCTACTGCGCGGGCGGGCTTTCTTGCTTCTGAAAATTTCTCGCATCCAAGGTCTCTCCTCGGGTAGCGAAGCGGACTGAGGTGAGTCCTCGGATGCATAAATTTCTTACAGCCGAATTTTTATCGAGCCTAACGTTGCCGAATTGCTCAAATGGTGTATTTGAGCAATTCCACACAAACAAAAGCCGCCAGTGTTCCCTGGCGGCTGCTTCTTCCTTCACCACACTACTTACGCCGGCTGGATAACGATGATGGTGCTGGGCAGACCACCGACATGACCCCATGCATCGGCGTATACCAGACCGCTATCCGAAGTTCTGGTCACCTGATGAAGCCAGTGCCGCACAAAATCCTTTACGTCAGCCAACGTCGTATCGGTGCGAAATGCCCGTGGCGTCAGTCCCAGGTACCAGTCCAAAACCAGACTTGGAATGCCGTAGCGGTCATCGCGTACCAACTTCGTGTAGCTGTAAGCGGGTTTCTTCCCTTCCGCTGGTTCGCACATGGCGAAATTTGCATAGTTCGGGCAATCGCGGAAAGAGACCGTACTTCTTGGAGCCCTCGCAAAAAGGTAATCCAGTGCCGTGCCGACTTCATCAGCCACCACCAACTCGACATCCAACTCATGGAAATTCATCGCAAGGTCCCCTGGAGGAAAAGGTGTTTGTACTTCTGGCAAACACACTACCATATTATATGAAAAAGCAAAATTCACCCATCCGCGTATTCTCGCGGGTTCAGTGTCCGAGGCGAGTCCTCGGAACCCCGAATCCCGAGGTCTCGCCTCGGATGCTTTATCAATTGATTACAGCCGGCTTTTTAGCGAGCATGAATTGCTCAAATACACCATTTGAGCAATTGGCCCAAAGCCAAGACAAACAAAATGGCCGTCCCGCAGTAGCGGGACGGCCCCTCCTTTTCTTCTACTTCTTACACTTGGCCCATACAGACTGGATGGCAGCGATGGCGTACTGATGACCATCTACATTGCCCCATTCTTCATTAAACACCCTCCACCCTTTCTGGCACGAACCGTCCAGATGAAGCTGGGGCATGGGACCGTAGTCGGCTCGCTCGAGCCAATCCGAAACGAACAACACGGCTCCAGCCAGACCGAAAGGGTTAACAAGTGCCTGTGCTTGGCCACCTTCATGATACAAGAGCACCAGCGTTGGCGTACCATTCTGCTTGTCTTCCACCAACCCAGTGCGGTGGTGTATGAAGCCTGTGTCCATTCCTCGGTACTCAGTCTTTTCTGCGTACCGTGTGATGTAAAAGTGAGTCGCCTTACCTCCCACTGCATTTGACCATGCAAGTCTGAGTGCCGAGGCGAGATCTCCGACACCCTCAGACGTGATGTCGAACTTTCTGTTGTACATCAAAGCCTCCGTGTGAACATTTGTACTTTTCTATCTAGACATTACTTTTTTCCCACCCAAAAATCAATACGCCCGCGTATTCTCGCGGGCATTGATGTATCCGAGACTTAGCCTTGAGAATTTGAAACTAAGGCTAATGCCTCGGATTCTTTTATTACTGTCTACTAGCTACTGACTACTTGTTTACCTCATATTTCCTCCCCTCTCTCCTCACCTTCCCCTCCCTCTCAAGCACATCCAGGTACCTCCTCGCCGTTTCATTTGATACATGTAGCAACTTCTGCACATCGGAATTAGTGAAACTGGATTTGCCTTGCCCGCCGTAGCCTTGGCGAAGACTGGGTCCGCCAAGCTTCGTCATAATCAATTCCATCTTCTTCACTTTGCGTTCTTGAATTTTTGCCCTTGCTTTCACAAGCAAAGAACTGAGAACCCCAGCAGACGCACCTTGTGTCGTCTGCTGGTTACTTAAGGCGGCGTTTCCAGAAACTTGTGTAGCCGAGGTCTCTCCCGAACCCTGTTGAGGCGAGTCCTCGATGGTACCCGGAGGTCTCGCCTCGGTGTTATCCTCGGCTACGTTATCCGTTCCTTGTTGGTCGTTAGTTGTCGGTTGTTGGTCACTATGACTTTCCACGAGAACCGCATCCGCGCTCAACGTAGCCCCTTCTGGGGCCCCAGGAATTGTATCGGCAGACAAAGAATCCATTGGCTGGTTAGAATCGGGAGTGCCAGAGGTAGCCTCAGAAACTTGTTGTGAGGCAGCACCAATTGCACTATTTGCGTCCAAAGTTTGATTGCTGTCCATAAATAAATTTAATTAATGCCAAAAGAATGATATTACAATTAAAATAAGACCAAACAAAAAGAAACCACTTAAGATATGTGCACGCCAATCTTTTTTCTTTTTTCTATTCTTTCCAGTTATATCTTCTTCTTCTTTCTTGTTTAATTTAAGTAATTGTTTTTTTGATTCTGAATAATCACTGAACGTCTTTGTCGGATCCAAATATGTTGTTGAAAGCAAACCTCTCATCTCTTTTGTAATACGCATGTCAAAATTAAGATGACGATATAGTTTATTGTTTTCAATTGTTTGTAAGTACAAAATATATACAACAGATCCAATTACATTTATTCCCAAGGATATCAACCCTGTATATAGAAAGATTGTATGACCAAAAATGTTTCTACTAGTACTAAGGACTGAAAATATAACGCCAATAATCGTTAAAGAAAAACCAGTGATCGTTAATATAAATGTCCGTACTGAATAGATATTTTGAGTAAGTAAGCCACCCTTCTCCTTGATACTATTTTGAATCAATTCTGAAATATTTTTATCTTCAGCCACAAATTTTGGAACGCCTCTAATTAGCTCCGCAATCAATGCTGGGATCATTGGTTTAAATGAATCTATAATATTTTTGTCAATTCCAAAATCTTCCACGAATGATCTGAATGAATCTTCTTCGTCGTTAACATTTTCATTTTTCATAAATATAAAATTACAATTCCAGATCTTCCCAATTTCCAAATTCACCTTTTTTAAACTTTTTACTATCCTCTAAGTAATAAACCCATCTACCATTGAGGTTCCTCTCGTCAGTATTGGCAACTATTCCGCCAACTAATTTTTTACCTTTCTTATTTTCATTTTTAATATACTTTTGTAGCCCATTAGATTTTGAACTAAAATCTGCTAAATGAGTGCTATGTGGATCGAATAATCCAATCGTTCCATCTTTAAACTTAACAATAAAATCAACATAAAATGGTGTCTTGTTGTCATCATATGGCACAGCAAAAAATGTTGAATCTCTGTCACCATTTTTAAACCACCACTCAACTTTTACAGATTTATCTAGTAATTCCGTAAAAGACTTTTCTATTCCCGAAAGATATTTTACACAAAACGGTTTCATTATTGCTCTTTTTCTCTCTTCTTCAAAATAATCCCCACCAAAAGATAAAACTTCTGGAACATTCCAATTTTCCAATAAAGTTAGTTCGCTTTCTCTTTTCACAATTTCATTTTCATATTCAATTTTTGTTTTATCTAGTACATTTATAAAATGTTGAGAATTTTTTTCTTCTAGGATTATTTGCACGATTTCTTCCCATTTTTCAGAATATTTCATTTTCAACTCTTTTTCAAAGAATTTATAAATTGATTCTTTTACTCTATTCACAGATCTGTCTTCTGGATAAAAGGGTTGCAAATGATTTTTCACAAAATAATCAAACAATTTTTGTAAATCAGCACTGCTTATAGAAATTGACTTATCTCCAACAATTTTTGAACCAGCCAGTATGTCTACATCTTTAGATTTAAAGTCTGAGATAATTTTAATGCCGACTTTTCTTGCTTTAGTGTTTATTTTATTTTTTAGACTGTATTCTTTTGCCTGCGCTAAGAACATTTCAATAAAAAGTGGTGATAATCTTGTTTTCTCTCGATGTCTTTTTGAATAGCAGGAAAGCAGGTTAATATCCTTATAATCTACTCGTCTCTTACTTGTTAGAAACGATACATATCCGGGTGCAACATCTTTATCAATTACAATATCGTTTATATTTGTGTAAATATAACCATAATTTAAAACTTCTTCCTTATAGTATTTTCCTCGATCTGGCTCAGGCATTCTCATTATTCTTCCTACAGTTTGAATAGAAAAAATCGGACTATGCCACTCCCGGAATAGAGCCATCACCTGTGCTCGCGGACAATCCCAACCAAGAGCTATCGCCTGCTTAAAAAGTAAAACCTCTACTCCACTATCATTTCTTTCTACATCTTCTTTGTTTATATGTTCTCCAGAAAGCCAAATGGCCAACTTGTTATTTCCTTTTTCAGTTGAAATATTAAACTTGTCTTTAAGAATTTTAATTACTTTATCCTTTAATTCATCTTCTCTTTGGCCTTTTCTATCAGGTAACTGAATTAATACTAATGGATTTACTTCACTACCTTCTTTTCGATAACTCTTGATTAATTCATTTCTTTTTTTTAAAGCCTCACCAATTACTGTTTCCTCACTATCCTTTCCATACTTCTTATCTCCCAACTCTGTTTTTATTTTGCCACCACGAAATACATTGACAAAATTCTCGTTTAAAACCAATGTCTTCTTGATCATTGCCTCCTTTTTAACTTCTTCGGTTTGAACACTTACTTCATAATCTCCAGCCAAAATAGGAGTCGCTGATACTTCAATCGTTAAACTTGGCTCTATATCCTTGCGAAGTTGAAGTGCTGCCGATTTCTCTGTTTTGTCCATCTGTCCGGCAGAGTAATGAACTTCGTCAATAATCAAAATTATTTTTCTCCCTTCTTCACGTGTTCTTTCCAAAACTTTTGACAAATAAAATTCCTGTTCATTTTCTTTTACAATTGTATTAGTTCCTTTTTTGTTTACACTGGACCAGTTGAAAAATAATATTTCATTTTCATCTATTTTTCTGTCGCTTAATTCCTCAAAATATGAACATTCCAAAGTCCGGCTTTGCTCGTAGTAATTATCTAATTTCTCCTTACTTTGAATATGAAGTTTCTTTGGAGCCGTCCATATGAAACTGAGTGGTTGTTTGGCTTCTTTATCATCAACCAACTGTTTAAGGAATTCTGCCATCATTATTGTTTTGCCGGAACCTGTCGGAGCTTTAAAAACCAACTTCTTTCCCTCTTCCATATTCAAGAGCTTCTTGGCTTTATTTAGCAAGTCCTCTACAGCATCTTCTTGGTATACCTTTAGTTGCATATGATTATTGAAATATTTTTCTATAAACCTTTAAGATTGCTTCAGGTATTGGTGACAACTTTACTTTATTTTTTATGTCTTCAAATTCATCGTCGAAAGTATCATCTCCAAGAGAAAAAATATAAACACTGAATTTGCCTTTAATATCGCTTATAGCTTTCTTAAACTCTTTTATTGCTAATTGGTCAAAAATTATTCCTGTGTGGTGGTCTTGATTCTTGAAAATCTTAAAACCGACTCTATTCTCAACTTCTTCAAAGGTTCCTTCTTTAACACAAAGCATTTCAATGGCTTCCTCAGTCATTCTAATCTTATTTTTGTCACTAGATTCTTTAAAATTTACAAAGTCAGTTTTGAAATACTTTAAATTTCCGCCTAAACCTGAAACTTTTTCACCATCACCATTTTTTCGATAACCCTTGATTGTTTTTTGAACTCGTGGATATGTGACTTCCTCACAAATTTTATTTTCATTATTTGTACAAATAATAAACTTTCTGTTTCCGTCGTCTTCTTTGTTTAATTCCAGAACCGCATGTCCAGTTGTACCTGAGCCGGCAAAGAAATCTAGTACTGTAGCAAACTTCCTGTTTTTAACAATAATTGATAAACAGTCTTTAACGGTAGGAAGTGATTTTGGGTAAGGAAAATCAACGCCAGTAATTTGTCTTACGACTTTCGATCCATATGTACTTGCATCATATTTTTGGTCTATCCACACTGTTCTAGGTTTTTGTTCAGTTTTTTTTCTTAGCACATCTAGAAAACCATCTGATCTTTTTGTTATTTCAAGATTATTTAAAATTTCAAACACAGTATCTTTTGCAAAAACCCATTTACGTTCTATTCCCTTGACATCAATTGGCCAAATTGCAACTAAACCATTTTTCAATTTCGTGTTTTTTGATTTCGGATGGAAACCTGAAACTGGAACATCACCAATTTCAATAATTTTTTTACCATCTGTGATAATGGGGTAAAAACAATTTCTAGCATCTGTACGCAAAGATTCTCCTCCGTGATCTCTTAGCTCTTCTGTTAAATGCACACCCCTCTCAATATTTCCAATGTACTCTTTTCCGTCGTTTGGATACACATAAAGTGCATATTCATGAGTATATGAAAAATTTTTTCCTTGTACTCCACGCGGATTATGCACAATTACAACTTGATCAAGTTTATAATCTGTAAAAATTTTATTTAAAAGTAAACACAGGTTTGCGAATTCGTTCTCATCAATAGCACAAATCAAGCAACCATCTTTTTTTAATAATTTTTTTGCAAGGATTAGTCTCTTTTCCATCATATTCAACCATTTGCTGTGCAAATAACTGTCGTCTTGTTCGACATAACTATTGTTGTATTTCCAAGATTTATTACCAGTGTTATACGGTGGATCAATATAAATTAAATCAATTTTTTTTGCATGAGTATAATTTAAAACAGAAAGGGCATGATAATTATCACCTTCAATAAGTAAATTGACTGGCTTATTTTTATCAGTAATTATTTCTTTACTTTTGACTTCTTTTAGAACAGGCAATTTCCCTTTGCACATTTCAACCACTTCTTCTGGCTCTCTTTCTGAATCCCATACCAAACCATATTTCTTCTTTTTCTTTAATTCCTTATTTAGCCGACTGATTTCAGCCAAAAGTTTTTCTTTTGTTTGATTATTTTCTGGCATAAACTTTATATACCGCCCAGTTGACTATTTAATTCACGTTCAAGTGTGACTGGAAAATCTTTGATTATTCCCTGCTGATCGACTGGCAAAAATGTTCCGAGCTCATTTTTGAAATTAATTTGTTTCGCTTCTGCGATAATACTGTCTTTAATTGGACCAAGTTTTTTCTTTTGTTCTGGGGAAAGCATACTTTTACGCATCATGAAATAGAGGTCATAAAAATCTCGTGGTTTTTTTCGTTCAACTAATGCTCCAAAAATCTTTTCATCTACGATCTCATTTTGAGGTAGGTGAATGATTGTATAAGTGGGCACAAAATTATTTGCTATGCTGTCCACTTCCCCTTTTATAACTACATCACTTCGTGTCGAAATATTTATTTCTACCCCAATTGGTTGATGGTCAAACATTTGCACGTTAAAAATTCCCAAGTATCCACCGCTTGTCGCGCCAAATCGTTCACCAAGCGTAACGTGTATTCCCATTTTCTCTATTTCTGCAAGTGTTTTTATGAATAATTCTTCCACAAATGATTTTACCTCGTGATCTATAACGCCAAAAAGAGAAAAGTCTAAATCTTCAGAAAAGCGTGGACTATCATAGACAATACGGAGGGCTGTGCCTCCTTTGAATAGCAATTTTTCAGCATTTGGCAATTTATACAGCTCTCCTAAAAAAACATGTTGAAAATATTCTCGAACAATATTCGGGAATACCCCCATTTGATACTGTCTACTTAGTTTTTCAAGTGTTTCTATTGAAATCATTGCAATGTTCTCTTTATTAAGCCCACAAGTTTTTTATTATCAAACAACTTTGCATAGCGCAAAGCCTTTGCTGGATTTATCTTTTCTTTTTTAAACCTAGAAATGGGTTTTTGTTTGCTTTTGAGTCGTAAATAATTTGCATCCACAAATGCTTTCTCAGCATTAGCAATATTAAAACTTAAACCCTTTTGTTTTTGGATTTCATAACCTGTATAAGCGGTCCTTTTTATTTTCCTATAAGAAAAAACTTTTCCTAGAGTTTCAAATCTACGAGTAGCCTTGGTAGTTACTGAAGTAATCTCATAAACAGTTTCTGGTATTACCCCATGATAAGATAGCGCAAATTCAAGCGAAATGTAGGATGGGGTATAAAGTTTACTAGCAACATAAACATCAGGTGGCAAAGCATCAGGAAAAACATACAATCCCCGCTTTATCTTTAAAATAAATCCTCGCTTTTTATATCTATGTAGCAAACCAGAGGTAGCAACCGATGTTACGCCAAAAAGAGTTCGAACATCATGTGCACTAAAAATAAAGAGCTTTTTCTCCTTTATCTTGGCCGCAAAATCTGTTTGATTCACCAATTTGACCATATTGTCAATTTACCAAAACGCCCTTAAAAGTCAACAAAATGTGTGCATAACAAAACTAACCCATGATACCCTTCTCCCTGAAGCTGAAGGTGTTTAGATTTGAAATAATAACATGATCAACGACCTCAATTCCAAGTATTTTACCAGCCTCCACCATTCTATTTGTTAGATCTAAATCATCTTCAGACGGCTCCGAATTTCCTGATGGGTGATTATGGGTCAAAATAATTTGAGCAGCAAAATATTTAGTTGCTGGTTCAAATACTTCGCGCGGGTGAACTAAACTGGCATTCAATGTGCCAACAGAAATGGTTTCCTTGACTAGTAACTCGCAACGAGAATTTAAGTAAAGAACAACAAAATTTTCTTTTTTGAGTTCACGTAGATGAGAAATTTGAGCAATTATATCTTTTGTAGTCTGGATTGTTGGTAGAGTATTTGATGAATCAACTTCTAAAACCCTTCTAACAAATTCAAATGCAGCTAAAATCTGAGTGGCTTTGGCTGGTCCAATACCATTAACTTTTTTAAGTTGCTCGTAACTTAATCCTATCAGTTTCTTTTTGGGAAAATTTGAAAGAATATCTTGAGCAACCTCAAGAACATTTTTGCCTTTTGTGCCTGTGGCCAAAAGCACAGCCAAAAGTTCATGGTCCTTTAAAAACTTTGGCCCAGATTTAATCAGCTTTTCTCTTGGTCTTTCAACTTTGGGTAAGTCCTTAATTTTCATAATGTTAATCAATCTAACCATTTTTAGCCACATTTTTCAAGTGCAAAATTCGGCCGGTCCTTTGTCCCGGTAAACTCCCCACACCTCAACTATTCTCCTATTCGCTCGAATAGTTCCACCAAACATTCAGACATTCTGATATTCTGCAGAATATCAGAATGTAATAAATACTCTGTCAACAAACCCAAAACCACTTTTAGCCCCATTTTTCAAGTCGTGCTCTGTAGTGAGCCTTGCTCTACTACTGGGGTTCACCCGTGCCCGCCCCGTAGCCAGCTATGCCCCCCAAACTATTCTCATATTCTCGAGCGACTAAAATCTCTTCGAGCTTTGCGAAGTAGAGATTGGAAGTACTCCTGTGGTGAATACGAGAATGCTTTAATAATCATCCTTACATTCTTAAGAATGTAAGAATGTAAGGATGATGTTTACCAAGATCTCCACTCAGTAAAATACTTTTATTAAACTTGACAAATATCAACATCTGAACTATAATACCCAAAGATCCAAGTGCACCTTTGTACAGCCACTGATTGTGGTAAACCGCCTTTCCGACGGCATCGGAATAAACGTGGAGGAAACTGATGCGCTTGATTCTGGTTCCAATCGTGTTCCTGATCTGCATGACGACCGCCGCCTGCTCCGAGAACTACTCGAACGGCGAAAGGATCGGCATGGTGACGCAGTTTTCCAAGAAGGGCGTCATCTGGAAGACGCGTGAAGGACAACTGAACATCACCCAGACGGGGATGAACTCGTCCTCGACAACCCCGTTCGATTTTTCAATCGACAACGACAACGAAGATCTGAAGGTTGTTGCCCTGATCGACAGCGCCGTGAACCTGGGGTGGAAGGTCAAGCTCATCTACCACGAGACGATCGGAAAGAACTGGTTCAGCAATCGCGGCAACACCGATCACTTCATCACTGGAGTCGAGATCATCGACCGAACTCCGATGAACTTCATGCGCGGTGGATCGGCTACCGCCAACACCGCCAACGCAGTAGTTGGTGGCAAAGTCATCGACACCGTGTACGTCGTGATCGTCGGCAGCGCCAGTAGCAATTTCAAGCTGGTACCAGCGAAGTAGCCAAGCGCGCGCACTTGGAAACCCGACAGAGTCTTCGGACTTTGTCGGGTCTTTTTTTTATTTTAACTACCAATCTCTCCCTCCTCGGTAAATCCCGCGCTCCATATTTCGACCCTACGCCCAGCTGACTCAGGATTTTTCTCGCTCTCGCTCATCAAGTTTCCCCCCCCGCCCCGTAGCCAGCTATGTCCACCCCAAAACTATTCTCATATTCTCGAGAATACAAGAATGGTTTTTACAAGGCTAATATATAAATTATATATATGTCATAACAAAAAAGCCGACGCACACAATATTGCATGTGCGTCGGCTTTGCTACCGGAGAAGACTACGGACGCGGTTTCAGCTTGAGAGCATCATCCGCAAAGAACTTCATTCGTTCCTTCATCTGGGCGATTGCACCCTTGATGCCATCTTTGGTGCCGGGGAACGTTTTCTTGTCGATGTGAATCCCGTTCAAACTCTGAACGTAAATCGGCTCCGGATCAGCTCCTGGCTCAAAGACAGTCACTTGGAGTACGATCACGCTCCAGTACTTGGCCTTGTCGTTGACGTAGTACGGTGAACTGAAGGTGATCTTTGCGTACTTGTAGTTTTCCTTCTCACCTTCACCCATATCGAATCCGAGATTGGACAACGTTGGACCGTTTGGCTCCTCGAAAAACTTGCCCATCTCGTTACGGATGTTGCGGAACGTATTGTTCCGCCAATCCCGCGCCTGACGCTCACGCCGTTTGACAAAAGCGCCCTTGGTCATCTTTACCAATCCCATTGTCTTGCTCCTTTACCTAAGAGTGTCCGCTCTCACGGATAGGGGGATTGTGTAGAACCCTTGGTACCCCTATTTACCTTCCACTGTGGTTGTATCATGTTTAATACCCATTGTCAAACACAAAAATAGCCCCATTTTTCAAGTTCACCCCGTTAGATTGAACTCCTATCTAACCGGGGCCTACGCCCATTCCATATTCTCCTATTCGCGCGAATAGTTCCACTAAATATTTAGACATTCTGGTATTCTGCAGAATATCAGAATGTCATAAATACTCTGCCAACAAACCCAAAACCACTTTTAGCCCCATTTTTCAAGTTCACCGCGCTTGCCCCGTCGCCAGAGCAAAGCGATGTGGTACTTGGGTTAGATTGAACCCCTATCTAACCGGGGCCTTCGCACATCCCCACCCCAAACCATTCTTATATTCTCGAGAATACAAGAATACTTTTAATTTCATTCTTACATTCTTAAGCGACCAAATTCTCTTCATGCAAAGCGATTAGATATTTGAAGTGCCCTTGTGGTAAATGGTACCTACAAGAAAAGAACTAATTTGCTTAAGTTTTTGTATAAAAAGAGCGAGCACACAGTGCTCGCTTGTTTCGTCATTGAGATTGACGCAGTCGAAATACAAGTTTTTGATACGGACCGAAGCGCCCACCTCCGGTCATCCATTTTACCCTAAGCCAGGTCTTCTCATTGTCTTGGCCGAGATTAAAAATTCCCGGCCTTCCGAAACGTATGCATTTCATCGCAATGAGCAAATCAACCGGGTGAGGTTGTCTGCCCCACACCATCCGCAATCTAGGGCCAACCTCTGGTGGGCAAAGTTCAATTGACTGAAGGTGGAGGTTGTTATTGCTCCAGACACGTAGGAACTCCGCATTCAGAATCTCATCTCTGCTTGGTTCAGAAACGAATCCCATCGCCATTGGATTAAGTACGACTAGGCTGACGACCTCGGCGGGCATCGACCTTGGGAAATCTGCTTTGGACATCAGACCTTGAGCGCTGTCCCCCACGTAATGCCCCGCGGCTATCAGGGATGCAACACTGGGCGGAACTGAACCTCCGATTTGAACTGAGGAAAATACCTGTAACTGTCGCACGGAGTTAACCTCTCGGAAAAAGAATCCGCATCAACTTTCTGAACACATTATATATAATATAGTTACCTAAGTCAAATACCACTCCTACTCTCGAACGACTGCAATATTCTGAACTGTATTAAATACTAAAAGAATTAAATTATTTGATTTTGTATAAAAAAGAAACCACCCGTTATTCACGAGCGGTCATTTTTCGAGCAATCTCATCATTGAAGAAGCGATGCGTACAACTCCTCTTACCTACGTATCTGAATCCGCCACTTCTCTTTTCGAGTTTGTGCTTGTAGCTCCCTCGAACTTCGATGCACCAGGGATGAGTAAGAACGAAACTTCCAGTGATCTCAGCGCGAGAATTCTGTGCAGAGACATACAAATTTCCGTTTTTTTCAAAGGCCTCGTTAATCAGCCCAGTCCTTAGAGCCCAATGTTTTATATTGCGTGTATGAGACAGAACCCAGCCGCCATTAGCCAGGATTCCCGCACATTCGGCAGCAGAAAGCTCTCTCTTTACTTGCATCTCTGCCTCCAATTTGAACGAGAAGAACATTTCTAGCCTAGACGCATTATATAATTTAAATATTATGTGTCAAGTGCTTACCGAGGCTTAGCCTCGGCAAAATTATCAATTTATTCTCAAGAATATGAGAATAAATTGATGTTTATTTAGCCCGATATAAACTACAAAACAATTTTTCTAAGTACATCGGCTGTTATTCTGCAGTCTTCCAATGCGTTATGAAGTCCTCTTGGTTTTGCACCAAATTCCCTAAATATCTCTTCTGATCCGATGCCTCCTGCATATCCCTTCTTTAACAAATGAATATATGCGACTGGCCAAATATCTAAAACATGATAATTGTATTTCTTGAAACTAATCGCCGAATCCATAAAGTCAATTCCTGCAGCAGACATTATTTTTGAAAAGTTGTTGATGTCCAAACTTTGAACAAACGAACCCAAAATAATATCCGAACCAAATTTCTCATATATCATTTTTCCGACTTCGGCTTGCTTGGGCGCATTATCTATCATTTCTTGGGTAATTCCTGACTTTGGACTTACATATCCCTCTAAATCAGCATAAATATAGGACAAGAAATTTCCTTTCTCCTCTAGAGTTACCTTATCCAATAAAACAGCACCAATTTGTACTGGCTGTTTTACCCCTTCAAAATCAATTATCAGAATATCCTTTTGGAATTTCATAATTACAAAGTATAGCAAAAAATATAACCCCCCCGACCCCTCCCTCGGTAAACAACGTTATTTAAATGCAAAAGACATAAGCACAATAGTCAAAGCGTTAAGAACCACCAATACTATTGCTTCTTGTGTTTTCGATGCGAGGGGATTATTCAAAATATAAATCGTATAGATTATTGCAACAATCGCTGCCCCAATAAAATTTCCTTTTATTATCATTTTTTAGAGATTAATTAACTAACCACCTTCCAACAATTATACACCATCACCCTCCTCCATATACAAAACCATTCTCATATTCTCGAGAATATGAGAATGCCTTAAATATCATTCTTACATTCTTAAGAATGTAAGAATGATATTTACCGAGCCCTCCCCTCGGTAACGCCAATCCAAATTTTTTAAACAATTTTCAAACGCTTTGTGGTAAGAATTGAAGTGACATATGCCAAAAGGAAAAAGAGTAAGCCAAAGAAGCACGGTGTCTTCCATGGCACCACCCCGGGCGAACAGCTGATAGGAATGCCACTCTGTGGAATCCATCGATAGAAATCAGCAAATTCGTAAAGCAGTACAGACCCAGCAAAAATTACACAAAATAGTAGGAAATTTCTGAGTCTGCGCTCACCTGTATGTGTCGGCTCTTGCAAAATTCTCGATGACCAAAACAAAGCGACAATAAATGCGACTGACCCAAAGAAACATGCCGTAACAAAAGGATTCGGTACCGTGCAATCCCGGAATCTAAACAACGTCCCGTAAATGGCATTGAAATTAGCAAACTGCGGAATCAATTTTGACCACGCAAAGAGCGTCCCAAAAAGCAAAATCACCGACTGAACCACAAGCATTTTCTTAACGTCGAAGTTTTTCATACATTTTTATTTTACCACTCTTGCACATGCCTAGCCTAGGCGGTTTGCCGAGGTTTAACCTCGGCAGGTTTTCGTGGCTTATTATGGAACTGAAGCGAGTCCTCGGGTAATCTCGAGGTCTCGTCCTCGGCGCGGTTATGGGGTTAATTTTGAACTATTCTTTATCTAATCCCGCTATCAAACTGGAGATTCAAACTGGTTAGTTTGTGATTGGTTACCACAAATGTCACTGGGCTAAGTCTCGGCATAACATTGTTTGCTTGCGCGCTGATTGTATAAGTACCTGGCACTAATTCTTGTGAAAAATATCCTTGCGAGTCTGTATGGACCAAAATTCCTCCTCCCTTCCCTGGCAAATTGCTGGCTATCACGAGAGTAGTTTGGTACGTCTTATCTGCACATTGTGGGTCAGGTGGAATTCTCATTACCGGGCATGTCGGTCCGATAGTCACAATACCTTCAACTCCAGTATCCACTTTGCCGGGTCTAACCACGGGAGGAATCACAGGTGGAATCACTGTGGTACTTGACGCTGTCGGCAGTGGAACAACACTAAATGTTTCTGACCCGACAATTGTTTCAACAAGTTTTGGCACCCAAATATTTTGTGTGATAAGAAGACCAAGTCCAATAATAATTAAAATAAGCAGAACAATCTGAATCGTTCGTAGAAGTGGACTCGGATGATAATATCTTTTTCCCCAATTAATTTGCATATCCAAATTGTACCACGTATGTTGCTGAGGCGAGTCCTCTGGTACTCTCGAGGTCTCGTCCTCGGCAACCAAAACCTGTCCTCGATAAATTTTGTTCAACAGCAAACAATTTATAATGTTTTCCAAACAAATCAAAAGCGCCCCATCGGGCGCATTTGAATGTAAAGTTATCTATTTGATCTGACGTGCCCGTTGAAAATTCAGCAGAATTTTGTTCAGGTGTTTAGAAACCAAATAGGTGTTTGAAAAAACCACCGATGCCTCCGAAGAATCCACCAAGTCCTCCTCCATGACCACCTTGGCCACCAGAAGTATTTGGTGTTGCGTTTGCCCCACTATCCATGACAGACGATGCTGTGACAGAACTTCCATTTACAGCTCCCTGGATGACAACATCGTCACCGACAGTGATACTTGAAACGTTTGAAGCTGCGCCCGACTTTGTAACTGTTGCGTTTGTCACATCCACCGTGTAAGTGACATTGCTTGTGTTTGTAACAGTGAGCGAATTACCGTTTATAGCTGTGACATTACCACCGATAATTGGCTGACCGTTGCCTTTAAATGTTGATGCAGTATTTATACCTGCACCAGTCTTTGGTGCTACCACGCCATCGCTAACAGTTGTCGCTGTGATAGTGGTGCCACTGACTTTGCCACCTACCATGACTGTGTCACCAACTGCGATATTACCGAGTGTTGTACCTGCACCATTTTTCGTATATTTGGTGGTGCTAGTTACAGTTACCGTATAAGTGGTACCTACTGTGCTTGTACTACCTGGTCTTGCAATTGATGTAACAGTAAGTGTAGAACTTCCATCATTTGAAACTACTGTGCCATAGACACCGCGTCCCATCATCATTCCTCTGTCACCGAAACCTCCTGCTACTACACCGTCACGAATAGTTGTAGTTGTGACACTAGTGCCACTTACAGTACCAGCTACCATGACTGTGTCACCTACTGCAATATTGGCAACGGAAGAAGCCACCCCAGCTTTTTTAACTGTGGCGTTGGTAGCATCTACGGTATAAGTGGTTGCTGTTGGATTCTGACCAAATCCTTTGCTGTTAACTGTAATTGTGTTTCCACTAACTGCAGAAACTGTGCCATACACACCCGGTGATCGGCTCTGACCTTGCATGCGACCCCAAGCGCTATTTCCTGGTGGTGTCGTCTGTGCAAATGCCACACCAGCAAAAGCGAAGGTACTAATAATTAATGCTCCACTAAGAGCTAAAATTGATATTTTATTTTTCATGTATATGGGTATTTTTTGGGTATTAATGTTAATTCGGGTCTTCTGAACCCATACTTCCTATACGGCAATTAGACTCATTTAGGTGCATCTCTGCACCATCCCAGCGCTGGCTTAGCCTTGGGAAGTCCTCTTAAGGCTAAGTCTGTGCGGGGATGCCCGTCCTCGGCAACATTTAGCAACAAACCAACCTTATAATTATACAATTTTGTGTACTTGTCCTGATGTATACATACCTCCTTCCATAAAATGGCGCAAAAAATGAGTAACTATGTTACAATTCAGCCATGAATGGTTACGTAGAAAATATCGAAAAGCTTTCCTTGGAAAATGAAAACTTCAGGAAAGTTCTATATACCGATAAAAATGCTCAGATTGTCCTGATGTCTCTTTTGCCTGGAGAAGAAATCGGTGAAGAAGTTCACGATGTAGATCAATTTTTACGCGTAGAAAAAGGCACCGGACAAGCTATACTCAATGACATTCCGCACGACATCACGGACGGCAGTGCCATCCTCGTTCCTGCAGGAACGAAACACAATATCATAAATACGGGTGCGAGTTCGATGAAGCTTTACACTATCTACATGCCACCACATCATCGAGACGGAGTCATTCATAAGACAAAAGCCGGTGCCGAGGCCGATAACGAACATTTCGACGGCAAAACCACCGAATAAAATTTTAAACATAACTAAAAATACTCACCGGTTGGTGAGTATTTTTAACACATCTACCGAGACGAGGTCTTGAGGCTTAGCCTTGGTGATGTTGAGGTGAGAAGCGAATGCTTGGAGCGACATCATTTTCTTACAACCGTAGGGCGTTAGAAAATGAGAAGTACTCTTGTGGTGCTTCGCAAGACCGGAGTGCGCGACCAAAATATCTTGAGCAAAGCGATTAGATATTTGAAGTACTCTTGTGGTAACGGCGCGAGGTATGGGGAAAAGATTTTTCAGCAGAAAAATACTTTTGCCTGTCCTCGAAATCCCGAATCCGGAGGTCTCGCCTCGACACGTTTTCATGGCTAAGAATCGTGGTCTTATAGGAACAA